>JAESGJ010000072.1_pt1 | contig 199616 bp, 192 predicted proteins | sample 9266241 | NCBI WGS metagenome assembly JAESGJ01 (sample SAMN14514841, study PRJNA621669) | algae metagenome | isolation source: Brasilonema octagenarum HA4186-MV1 and co-occurring heterotrophs from wet... | place: USA: Manoa Valley, Hawaii | collected 2009-07-20
TGCCGACGTAGAGGTCGTCGCGGGTGCGCAAGAAAGCGAGAATCTTTTTCCATTGCTCGCGGGTGAGTTTTGGGTCTGGCACGCTGGAGTGTTGAACATCTACACGAAAAAATCAACACAGCCTAGGATGCCCCGCTTGTACAAACCGTCAACTGGTTGACGGTCGGTAAAAACAATGTAGGGACTTCCTCTTGTCCCCGTCCGCGAGCGGGTCGTCACGATACCTCGAGCTTGGCTCTACAGGGGTTCCCAGCGACAGCACACTAGAGCACCCCGCAGTCGTCTGCACCCACTTCACCGAGCGACCACCAGAGGTTCAGGAACGCTCGAGGATCAGCGCGCCGCGCGGCGCGAGGGTCAAGCCTGGGCGCGGCGCGGGATCGCCGCGCACGGCGCGCACGGGCTGGGCGAACAGCCCTTCCAGGGCAACCCCGATGACGAGGTTCGCCAGGTGCATCCCGACGCAGGTGCGTTCGCCCGCGCCGAACGGCAGGTACGTCCACGCTTCGGGGTGCGATTCGAAGCGCTCCGGGGTCCACTCGAGCGGATTGGCGAAGTACGCAGGGGATCGGTGCGTCAAATACGGGCTGTAGAGCACGATGCTGCCCTTGGGAATGCGGCGCCCCTCGAAGCTGCTGGTCTCGAGCGCGCGGCGCGAACCGACGAACCCCGGCGGGTACAGGCGCAGGGTTTCTTTGACCGCGCTGCCCAAGTCCTGCGTCCAACGCGGTTGCTGCGCGACGTGCCACGCCGCCCACGAGAGCGTGTGCGCGGTCGTGTCGTATCCAGCGGCGAGCGACACGCGCGCTTCCTCGAGCGGATTGTCAAAGCGCCGCAAGTACGAGAGCAGATCGTGCCTGGGCTGCGCGGCTCGAGCCTCGAGCAGGCGGCGCAACTCGGCGTCCACGCGCTTGAACAGGCGCGGGCGGGGCAAGAGCGGCGCGGGAAAGGCGCGGTGCAGCGGGTGCAGGAAGTCCTCGAGCAAAATGGGGTCGAAGTCGCCCTCGAAGAAACTGGCGTTGAGTGCCGTGAGCGACACGCGCGCCGCCCAATCGCGGGCATCGAAGCTGCCCGTGGGCAGCACAGGCTCGAGTGCCGTCCCGATCACCGCGCGCAGATGCTCCAACGCGTGCGGGTGAAAGCCAGGGTTCAACTCCGCGCGCCGAACCTTGTGCTGCGGCGCGTCGGTCAGGATCACGCCGCCCGCGAGGTACGGCACCCATTTGGAAAAGCTGTGGCGGCTGCCGAAGCGCTCCAAGTCCCCCAGGACGAAACGGTTCCACGCGGGGCTGTGCCCGACAAAGGCATTCACCCCGAGGCGCAGTTCAAACACGCCCTCTGCCCTGCCCGCGTTGTGCTCGAGCAACCCCAGCGGGTCCCTGGCCCAGTGCGGGAGGTGCCCGACGATGGGGCGCGGTGCGAAGGTCACGGCTTCATACGCGTCAGCATGCGCGGGAACGGAATGACTTCGCGCAAGTGCGGCACGCCGCAGATCCAAGCCACCGTGCGCTCGAGCCCGAGTCCGAAGCCCGCGTGCGGCACGCTGCCGAATTTGCGCAGGTCCAAATACCAGTCGAAGGCTTCCAGGGGCAGGTCATGCTCGAGGATGCGCTGTTTTAAAAGTTCGTAATCGTGAATGCGTTCCGAGCCGCCGATGATCTCGCCGTAGCCCTCGGGCGCAATCATGTCGTTGCAGGCTGCCAATCGCGGGTCGTGCGCTTGCGGTTGCATGTAAAACGCCTTGATCGCCGCTGGGTAACTGTGGATCATCACGGGACGGTCAAAGCGCGCGCCGACGATGGTTTCGTGCGGAGCGCCAAAGTCATCGCCCCACGGCACGGGCTGCGTCGCCGCGTCTACGCCTTCCGGGAACGCGCCGCTGGCGACGGTTTCTTCGATGATCTTGAGCGCCTCGTCGTAACTGATGCGCGGAAAGTTGCCCCCTGCCGTTGGCTCGAGCTTGCTGACATCACGCTCCAGAATCTCGAGTTCGGCTTTGCACTCCTCGAGCGCCCGACCGACGACCGTGCTGACGAAGGCTTCTTGCAGGTTCATGTTGTCTTGCCAATCGTTGAACGCGACTTCGGGCTCGATCATCCAGAATTCCAAAAGGTGGCGGCGGGTCTTGCTTTTCTCGGCGCGGAAGGTTGGTCCAAACGTGTAGACCTTGCCGAACGCCATCGCGCCAGCCTCGGCGTACAACTGCCCGCTTTGGCTCAGGTACGCTTTGTCCTCTTCAAACAGGTTGATCTCGAACAGGTTCGTCGTGCCCTCCACGGCGGTGGGCATGAAGAACGGCGCATCGAAACGCAGAAATCCTTCCGCGTGGAAAAAATCCGTGATCGCGCGCTGCACCAAATCGCGCACGCGCAGCATCGCCCACGGCTTGCGGTGGCGCAGGTGCAAGTGGCGCTGATCCAACAAGAATTCCGTGCCGTGCTCTTTGGGCGTGATCGGGTACTCGTCCGACGGCAACGCGACGACTTTCAAGCTGCGCACGTTCAGTTCAAACCCGCCCGGTGCGCGTTCGTCGGCGCGCACGAGCGCCGTGACCTCGAGACTGGCTTCTTGCGGGAGACGTTTGGCAAGCTCGAACTGCTCTTCGCTCACGTCCGGTTTGAACACCGTCGCCTGGATGAACCCCGTGCCGTCGCGCAGCTTCAAGAACTGCAACTTGCCTTTGCCGCTTTTGTCCGTCAGCCAACCGCGCACGGTGACTTCGGCGTCCGCGTGCTGGGAAACGTCGCGCAAACGAATGTGCATGGCTGGCATTGTACCCAGAGGCGGTGTAAGGACATTCGCCGGGGCTCGAGCGTTCAAGGCTTGGGTTTCACGGCATCCGCGATCAGCGACACGAACCCCAGTTTGCCATCCCGGTTGCGGTGGTCCATGCGCAAGGAACGGTACACCGGTCCCGTCTCGAGATTCCAAGGGCGGTGGTGAAACTGGCCCTCCACATCGCACCACTCGAGCAACGTGACCTCGAACCCAGCGCTCTCGAGCACAGCGGTCAAACGCGTGTGGTCGTAGACGATTTTGTGGTCCGCCGCCGGGTGATCGGCGGGTCCGGGACCGCCAATCTGCACCGTGCGTTGGTACGCCTCGTCCGGGAAATTCGCGTCGGGCACAGCGACGCGCAACCAACCACCAGGCTCGAGGTACTGAAAGCACAAGTGCGCCGCTGCGCGCCCCTCGAGTTCGGTAAGGTGCTCCCAGACGTGCTCGCAGAGGAACGCCGAGGCGCGGCGTTCCCCGAAGAACCGCGCGAAACTCGCAGGCTCGAGCAAATCCAATTCCTCGCGCCCGGTGGGAACGAAGCCGTCCCAGCGCTGATCGCCCGCGCCGAGAATCACGCGCATTGGCTCGAGGGGCATGGGGCGAGAATACCAAGGGCTCGAGATGCCACTCTCACCCCCAACCCCTCTCTCGCTGGCGAGAGAGGGGAGCCGAGGTGCACACGTTTTTGCCATCTTGCTCGAGGGACTACAAACCGATGCGTTCAGGCAGTGCCGCTATGCGTCGCGTCAACCTTGAGAGGGAACGCTCCTCGAAGCCTGCCAGCGTCGTCAGCAGGTCGTCGCCGAAGGGCGCTGTCCAGCGCGGCTCGAGGTGACCTGGACCGAAGTACGCCCCGAGCAGGCTGCCCGCGGTCGCGCCGTAACTGTCGGTATCGTTGCCTTGCATGACCTGGATGCAAATGCCGTCCCCGACGTTCTGGGCGAAGCGCAGCGTGTTGACCAGCGTCGCGGTTTCCTGGAGCACTTGGCAGTGCCCGAACGCCTCGAGTCGCTGGTGAATGCGGTCATGCGCGCTGCGCCAATCGGGGGCAGCAGCAACGGTCTCGAGTCCAAACCGCACTGCCTCGGCGAAGCGGCTGCGTTGCGGCACGAATTGCAATGCGGTGCTGAAGATCTCGAGCGGATCGCGCGCCACGAACGCCGTGGCAATCGCGGCGGCGGTGAACATCGCCGCGTACAACCCCGTGCGGCGGTGCGTCAAACTGGCGTCGCGGTGCGCGAGTTCGGCTGCGAGCGCGGGATTGCCCGCGCAGGCGTAGCCGTAGGCGTCCACGCGAATCTGCGCGCCGCACAACTCGTCGCGCGGGTTGAGCGTGTTGACCCAAGTCTCGAGCGTCGCTTCATCTGGCAGGTCGCGCGTGAACGGCAAGCTCCACAGCGCAGCCCGCGCCAGCAGCGTGCGTTCCGGTCCGAAGGTGAAGTGCACGGGCAAATGTTGCAGCCACAGGCGCAGCACGTCGCCCCGCGTGAAAGTCAAACCGTGCCGCTCTAAGACGAGCATGCCAATCAGCGTGTAATTCAAATCGTCGTCGGGCACGACGTGGCACAAGCCCTCGCGGGTCATCGGCGTGAGGTCCGCGTCGGTCATCGCGCCCGGAAAACGCGCGGCGAGGCTCGAGGCGGCGCGCAGTGAGACGTACTCCCGAATCGGGTACTCTCCAAACGGCTCGAGTGCCGCTTCGATGTCGGCGCGCGTCGCTTGCACCTCGAGCGGCTTGCCGAGCATGCACCCGCACACCGAACCCAGGAACGCCGCTTGAATGCGTGCGCCGCGTTCGGCTGGGTCGAGGGGGCGGATCAGCCCTGTGGGTCGCGCCGGATCGCATTCCGACAGGATGCCTGCGAGGTCATTGGGTTCCGTGTACGCCCAATCCGCGCGGGGCGGCAACGCCGCGAGCCGCAACGCGAACGCGTTCAAGGCGTCGTAACTGTCAGGCAACGCCCTCAGATCAGCCTCGAGCGTGCCCACTTCATGCCCTTGCCGCGCCCGATCTTCGAGCACCTGCGCCAAGTGGGTGCGGAGTTGATCGAAGCTCGGCAGCACAGCGTTGACCTCTCGAGCCCGACGGTAGCACGCGCACGAAGAAACGCATCGTCGAGGGGTGCTGGGTGACTCAAACCCTCGAGAGAACCGTTGTTGACGCTGCACATTCACTAAGCCAATCGGCGCATTGCCTGTATTCCGCCCAGGTTGTGCTACGCTGCCCGCACAGACCGAAAGGAGGTGCGTGTGATGAAAACCATTGTTCTTGCTCCCCGTCCGCTCGAGGTATTCGCCCCAACAACCCTGACGAGGTTCAACCCTGATGTGCACTCACACCCGCACCACCCGGTCAAAGCCCACATTTTCTAAATCTTTGGAGGCGCGCTAGATGCCGCGCCATCCCGCGCTCGAGGCACTCGCAGGCAACGCTCCCTCGGGTGGCTTTGCGTTGACCCGCACCGCGAAAACGCCTGAACCTGAACTCGAGGATGACCTCGAGCCTGTGGAGGAAGCGACGCTCGAGCTGGACGACGACGCGTACAGTTCCTTCTTTGACCTAGACGAAAGCCAAAAATTCTGGGACCGCACTGCCAAGCTGTCGCAACGCACACCCGCGCGGCGCAAGAGCGTGGCGAAGCTCTTGAGCGCCAACGACGACGAACTCAAGCACAACCCGGACGCTGGGATGTTCACCGATCCCGCGCTGAACGAATTGCACGAGCGCGGCTTGATCCAGGAACTCCTGTACGAACTCAAAAGCGGCAAAGAAGCCACCGTCTACGTCGCGCAAGGCAACGAAGGTCTGATCGCCCTCAAGCTCTACGTGGACTCGAGGGTGCGCTCTTTTAAGAACGACGCCCTCTACCGCGAGGGACGCAACATTGACGACGCGCGCATCAAAAAAGCCATTGACCAACGCAGCCAAACTGGGGTCAGCGCGCAAAATTTCCTCTGGGTCGGCGAGGAATTTGGACAACTGCACGCGCTGCACGCAGCAGGCGTTCGCACCCCAAAGCCCCTCGCGCACGAGGGCGGCGTGATCCTGATGGAGTTCATCGGCGACGAAGACGGCGCGGCTCCTCGGGTCAGCGACGCGCGCCTCACCAAAGACGAAGCCGAGATCGCATTCTCGCAAGCCCTCGAGCAATACGCCCGCATCCTCAGCACCGGACGCGTGCACGGCGATTACAGCACCTTCAACCTGCTCTGGTGGCAAGGCGAATGCGTCGTTATTGACTTCCCGCAAGTCGTCAGCATCAAGCAACCCGCCGCGAGCAGCATCCTCGAGCGTGACATTCAAGGGCTGTGCCGCACGTTCACGACGTTTGGCATCAAAAAAGATTGGCAGATGGCGTTGCAAACGATTCGCACCAGAGCCAGGGCGCTGCAAACCGACAAGCCCAGCGAGGAAATGGAGAACATCCTTTGAGCGCGGCGCGTCAGGAGGCGTTCGCCGAACAACTCGCCATGCACTTTCAAACCGATCCTCGGGTGCGCGCGGTCTGGCTCGAGGGCAGTTTGGGACGCGAAGAAGGCGACCGGCATTCAGACATTGACGTACATATCGCGCTCGAGGCAGCGAGCCTTGACGCGTTTCGGCTCGAGTACCGCGCACTGCTCGAGCAACTGCATCCGGTCGTGCGGCACCACGAGTTGTTCGGCGGTTCGATGATCGGCACGCTGCTCACCGACGATCACGATGAATTGATCTCGTTGGGAACCTGGCTCGAGACCAATGCAGCACTGAGCATCACAGCAGGACGGGCGCGCGTGCTGTACGACCGCGATGGTAGCGTGCAGACCCAACCAAACGCGCGCTCAAATCCCGAGGACATCGCTCGAGCCTTGCAGGTGGAGATTGATTACTTTTGGACGCTCTTTTCCACCCTGCCCGCCCTCGAGCGTGGCGAAGTGCTGTCCACGACGCACCGCGCGTATTCGATGGTCTACCAACTGATCTTCGTGCACACCTTGGGGCGCGGACGCGTGCGCGACGTAGGCGATTGGCGCTTGAACGAACTGCTCTCTCCTGCCGAGCAACAGCAACTCGAGGCGACTATGGGGCGGTTGAACGGCACGCCTGCTGCGCTCGTGGACGCGTACCGCGATCTTGCACGCATCATGCAGGTCGCTGGTCGCACGGCGTGCGCCGCGCAGAACGCAACGTATCCAGAAGCCTTCGAGGGAGTGGTTTTGAAGCACGTTGAACGTGAATTGCAACGCATGGGGTACGGGGTGAGGCAGTGACTCTGGCTTGGGCTCGAGCGGGGCGGGCACGGGGACCCGCCCCTACATTTGCACAACGAAACTCGAGGTGATGGCATGACCCTCGAGATTGACGCCGCACTCGTTCAGCATTTGATCCGCAATCAATTTCCGCAGTGGGCAGACCTGCCTGTCAAACCAGTGGCTCGAGGCGGCTGGGACAACCGCACGTTTCACTTGGGGGACACGATGACCGTGCGCTTGCCGAGCGCCGCCGGGTACGCCGCGCAAGTCGCCAAAGAGCAGCGCTGGCTGCCCTACCTCGCGCCGCGCTTGCCGTTGCCGATTCCCACGCCGCTCGCGCAGGGCGAACCCGGTCAGGGCTACCCGTTCCCGTGGAGCGTGTACGCGTGGCTCGAGGGCGAACCTGCCGCCAGCGCACGGATGGACGACCTCACCACGTTCGCCTCGAGCCTCGCGGCGTTTTTGACGGTGCTCCAAGGTGTTGATGCTACAGACGGACCGCCGCCCGGAGAGCACAATTTCCTGCGCGGCGCACCGCCGAGCGTATACGACAACGACGTGCAGAGAGTGCTTGTCTTGCTCGAGGGGCGCATTGACGTACAAGCTGCTCGAGCCGTGTGGGACGCAGCGCTCGAGGCGAAGTTCACAGGGGCGCCCGTGTGGTTCCACGGCGATGTCGCCGTGGGCAATTTGCTCGTGCGTGACGGGCGTTTGAGCGCCGTGATTGACTTCGGCTGCGCGGGCGTCGGCGACCCCGCGTGCGACCTGGTGATCGCGTGGACGCTGTTTCAAGGCGAGTCTCGAGACACGTTCAGGACGGGATTGAACTTGGACGCTGCAACCTGGGCTCGAGGGCGCGGCTGGGCGTTGTGGAAAGCGCTCATCACCTTGGCGGGCATTGTGCAGACGAATGCCGCCGAAGCCGCGAATACTGAACGCATCATCGCTGAAGTCATCGCAGACCACCAAGAGACGCAATGACCCTCGAGCCCACGCCACTGCCAGAACTCAACGCTGTGCTGCACGAACTCGTCACGGGCGTCCACGGCATCCTCGGTTCACGGTTGCTGGCGGCGTACTTGCAAGGTTCGTTCGCGCTCGGGGATTGGGACATGCACAGCGACGTGGATTTTTTGTTCGTGCTCGATGGCGAATTGCAAGCCGATGAACTCGAGGCGCTGCAAGGGCTGCACCAGCGCATCCACGCACTGCCGAGCACTTGGGCGCAACATCTCGAGGGTTCATACATTCCCAAAGACGTGCTCGCCTCGGGCGACACAGGCACGTCGCTGTGGTACTTGGACAACGGCAACCGAACCCTTGAGCTGTCCACGCACTGCAACACGCTCGTCGTGCGCCGCACCACGCGCGAACATGGCATCACGTTGTACGGTGCTGAACCCAAAACCTTAATTCCGCCAGTGTCCGACGAGGCTTTGCGGCTCGAGGTGCGGGCGGTGCTGCGCGATTGGGGCACGGAAATCCTCGAGCGACCAACGGCAGACTGGACGCGGTGGTATCAGCAATTCGTCGTCTCGAGCCACTGCCGAATGCTTCACACGCTGGCAACGGGTGAAGTCACCTCCAAACGCGTGGCAGCGCTTTGGGCAGAACAGCACCTCGAGCCGCAATTTCGCGCGTTGATTCAGACTGCGTGGACTGAGCACGCCATTCAACGCGAGAATTACAGGCGCAACGCCAACCCTGAAGACGCAGAGCAAACCTTGGCGTTCGTGTCGCACACGCTCGAGATGGCAACTGGTTTGCAACGTTTGGCTGAATTGAAGGCAGGCGCAGTGCAGGGCGTGCCCGGAGAAGAAGCTCTGCGAAAAGCCAAACAAGCCTTGGAGTGAATCAAACCAATATTTGATGAACGAATCTCGAGTGAGTGTGCTCCTACCGCAGCACACCCTTGATCTTGCACCAACACCGTTCAGGAGCCAACGTGAACATTCAACGCTATTACACCTATTTGACCCGCGCCAGACGCGATCTCTGGGCGTTCCTCGAGACCCTGCCCGACGATGTGCTGTCCGCGCCCGTGATCCCCGGAGAGCGCTTGCACAGCATCAAAGACCTCGTGCTGCACACGGCTGTCGTTGAAGACTCGTGGGTGCACGAGGACATCCTGCGCGACGAACCCGTGTGGACACGCACCGAAGGCTACCCAACGGCGTTCGAGGCGAAGTACCACGCAGACAAGCCGCTCGGGTGGCTGCTCTCGTACTGGCGCGCGGTGGAGGCGAGCACGTTGGCATACCTCGAGACCGTGAACGACACGGAACTCGAGCGACGCGTCGCGTTCGCAGACCATCCCGACGAGAGCGCCAGCGCGCATGAACTCTTGTGGCACGTCGCGCAGCACGAAACTCGGCACACCGCACAGATCGTTTTGCTGGCGCGGCTTGCCGGGTTCAAACCGCCGCAACTGGATTTGATTGGTTTTTTGGACACCGAAAGGAACAGCGCATGAGCGAGCCTGTTGAAACCCTGAAATCCAATTTGCTGGACATGCTCGAGGAGACGTTTGAAACGCCGCGCGGCATCTATTTGGACCGACCCAAAGGCGGGTTGTTCACGACGCTCGAGGGGTTGAGTGCCGAAACCGCGTCTCGAGAATCGGGGAATACTTTACGCAGTGTTGCCGCGCACGTCGCGCACCTGCGCGTGTACCTCACGGCGCTGCACGGGTACATGAACGGCGCGACGGGCAAAACCGATTGGGACGCAAGTTGGCAGACGCACGCGGTGGATGATCTCAAGTGGAAGGCCATGCTCGAGGGGTTGCACGGCGATTACGACGCGTTCATGGCGGACGTGCGCGCGTTGCCGGACGGCGATTTGAAATGGGCGGAAGCCGTCGCGGTGCTGACCCACACGGCGTACCACTTCGGCGCGATTCGGCAATTGCTGTTGGTGCACGCGTGAACTTGCCGGATTTCCCAAGGTTTGATGACGAAACGCTCGAGACCATCGGCTCGAAGTTTGGTGTTTCACTGAACGCCATCGCTCGGTTGCCGCAGGTCGGCATTTGCAACGCGATTTTCGCGCTCGGAGACGATTTGATTCTGCGCGTGCCACGCGCCCACGAGGCATACACCGCCGCGATTCACAGAGAAGCGGTTGCCGTTGGACTGGCTCGAGCGGCGGGCGTGTGCACACCGGCACTCGTCGCCTTTGACGATTCGCTGAACACCCTGCCCGTGCCATTTGGCGTGTGGGAACGCGTGCGCGGCGACACCCTCGGACTTCTTGAACTGGAGCCTGAAGACGTTGTGCCAGTGTGGCAGGCGGTGGGTGCGGACTTGGGACGGTTGCATGTCGCTTTGCGGCCAAGACCGGAGTTGAACGCCCTGGAACCACCGCCGATGCCAGAACCCGATGTCCTCGCGGGTCAACTCGAGCGCGATGGGTGGATCGCCTCGAGCGAAGTGCGTTGGCTGACGCGTTGGGCGCAGCACCTCGAGTCGTGTGGGGGCGCGGCGCAGCGCAGGTTCTTGCACGGCGACCTGCAAGCCACGAACATCGTGGTCTCTCCTGAACGCGAGTACCGTGCGTTGCTGGACTGGGGCGCGTGCGGCTGGGGAGACGCGGCTTGGGAGTTTTTGGGGGTGCCGCTCAGGGCGATTCCGTTCGTGCTGGAGGGCTATCGCACGGTCAACACTGCACCGGACGACGGTTTGGAGGCGCGCATCGTGCGGCGTCACCTGCAAATCGGCTTGTACCTGATGGGTCGCGGCGCACAACCGCAAACCTCGTGGGCGGAGCGTCCGTTCGGCATGGTCTTGGAAGTCATGCGCTTCTTGCAGGACGCGCCTGAGCCGTGGCGCGGTTTGAGGCTCGGATGACACGGCGCCGCGCGTTGTTCGAGCATTGGGCAGCAGGGTACGACGCGTCCGTCGGCGCGGAGTCCTTTCCGTTCATCGGTTACGACCACGTGTTGCAGGCGGTCGTCGCGGAGAGCGGCGTCAACGCTGGCTCGAGGGTGCTGGAGTTGGGCGCGGGCACGGCGAATTTGGCTGCGCGGTTCGCGGCGTTGGGGTGCGACCTGGTGTGCACGGACTTTTCGCAAGCGATGCTCGAGGAAGCGCGGGCGAAGCTTCCAAACGCTGATTTGATGCGCTTGGATTTGCGCAATCAAGACGATTGGCAACGGCTCGAGGGACATTTTGAGGTGATCGCCGCCTCTTACGTGCTGCACGAGTTTCCGCTCGAATGGAATGCCAAGCTGCTGGCGCATCTGGCTGAACACCATTTGAACGCAGGCGGGCGCATCGTCGTGGCAGACATCGCGTTTGCCGACGCACGCACGCGGGCTGAGGCGCACGCGTACTGGGAAGACGTTTGGGACGAGGAAGAGTTTTACTTCGCCGCCGACGAAGCGCTGACCGCATTCGTCCAAGCAGGTTTGCACGGCTCGTACCGCCAGGTTTCGGCGTGCGCGGGCGTGTTCACGGTGCGCGCTGGCTCGAGGGGCGGATGAACGAAATCACCGATTTGGAGCGACTCTCGTTGCAGTGTGAAACGCTGTTCACCTTGGACGCGAACGGCGATTTGGTGTCCGTGCGCGAACCCGGTTACGAACCGCATGAACTCGATCCCGCGCCGCGTTTTTGGATGGGACGCGCTGTTCAAGGCAACCTTTGGCGTTACCGCGTTGACGTGCCCGAAGCCCTGCGGCTCGAGGTGGACGCGGTGTGCCGTGTTGAACCCGTGGCGGTTGATCTCGAGGCTGAGCCGCAGATGCGAACGGCAATTCGCGCAGCCCTCGAGCGGCACGCGCCGATCACCGAGGAATGGCGCGGACCGGCGTTCTGGCTGTCCGAAACAACCCTCGAGCCTCGAGATGCAGTGCTTGTCACGGAAGCAAACGCGCACGTCCTCGAGCGGCATTTTCCGTGGAAACTGACTTCTCGCAACAGCTTCAAAACCGGTGTGCTCACCGCGAGTCTCGAGCGTGGCGACGCGGTCTCGATCTGCTTCTGCGCGCGGTTGACCCAGCGCGCGGCAGAGGCGGGCGTGGAAACCGTGGAATCGGCTCGAGGGCGCGGGCACGCGGTTGCAGCGGTCGCGGTGTGGGCACAGGCAGTTCGCGCTCGAGGATTGATGGCGCTATACAGCACGGATTGGGACAATTTGGCGTCCAGGAGCGTGGCGCGCAAGCTGGGCGCGGTGCTGTACGGAGAGGATTGGTCACTGCAATGAACTCGAGAGATTATCTGGAAGGCAATCCGTTTTTGGCGGTGGACACGCGCGAGGTCTGGAACCCTGGAACGTTGGAGATGGCGCTGCCCGTCGTGCGCGCCGTGGGCATTCAACCCGGCATGCGCGTGCTCGAGATCGGCGGAGGCAGCGGACAGGTCGCGTGCATCCTGGCGAAGCACTGGCAGGTCACCGTCGTGACCTTGGAACCGTGGCACGGTGGCGCGGACATCGACGCCAGAGCCAACCGTGAAGGCGTGTGGGACCGCGTGTTGCCACTGAAACTCGAGGTGCAGCACTTGCCGTTCGCGCGGGACAGCTTCGATGCGGTCGTGGCGTTCGGGGCGATGGAGATGATTGCCAAGGACCGACCCGTGGCATTGGAGCAAATCAAGCGCGTGCTCAAACCCGGCGGTTGCTTTGGCGTGGGCGAGGCGATGAGCCGCCCAGAGGTGGCACGGGCGTACCCGGAGTTCGACACCCTCGAGGAAAACGTCACGCTCTACCAGCGTCACGGGCTCGAGGTCGTGCAAGCGGCGTACTTCGAGGACGGCTTTGACATGTGGCTCGAGAATTTAAAGCTGTGGACAACCGTCAGCCCAGAGGAACGCGCGAAGATCGAGAATGACGGCGGACGCAGCATCGCCAACGGCATCATCGTCGCACGCAAGCCACTCGAGCCAACGTGAACGGTTCGGGCGACCCGTGGCTCGGGCTTCCACGGTTCACCCCTGGTTCCTGAGCCGTCTCGGGCGGCGGCGTTTACTGACTGGCCTTGTGCGCTTTAGAACCGCGAATCAAGTGAATCAGGCTCGGCACGACGCCCGCGGCGATGCCCACGACGAGCACGAGCAGGATGTAGCGCTCCAAGACCTTGGGTCCGATGGCTTGCCCGACGAAGTACCCCAGCGCGGTGATCGAGACGCCCCACAGCACGCCACCGAGGATGCTCAAGGGCAAGAAGGTCTTGTACGGCACTTGCGAAGCACCCGCCATCGTCGGCGCGAAGGCGCGAATGACGGGGATGAAGCGCGCGATCAAAATGGTCACGAGTCCGTACTTGTCGAAGAATCCCTTCGCCTTTTGAACATTGTTCGGGTTGAAGAAGCGCGATTCGGGGCGGCTGAACACGCGCGGTCCGAAGCGGTGCCCGATGAAGTACCCCAACTGGTCGCCGCCGATGCTGCCCAAGGCGCAGACCAGCATGGTCAAGGGCAGTGAGAGCGCGCCGCTCGAGGCGAGCACCCCAGCGGTCAGCAGCAGCGTGTCACCCGGCAGGAAGAAACCCGCCAACAAGCCCGTTTCCACGAAGATGATGGCGAACATCCCCGTGTACCCCACGGTTTGAATCAGCGCGCTCAAATCCCAGTCAAGCATGGGCTCAGTTTACTGGACGCGCTGTGTGATCGCGGTGAACGTCCGCTCGAGGGCGCGCGGGAGCATCTCCACGCCGCAGGCGAGCGCGGGCAACCCAGCGTGCACGGCAAGGCTGGCGGCGAGGCTGGGCGTCTCGAGGTCACTGGGTTGGAGCAGTTTTGAGCGCCAAGCGTCCAGCGTGCCGCCCTCGGTGTAGGTCGCGCCGGTTTCGGTGGTGAACGTTCCAGGTTCGAGGCGCAACGCAGGTCCGCTCGAGGCAACACCTTCGATGGGTTCCACGGCGATCAGGGCACTGGCCGCGACGGTCTCGAGGGCATATTTGACAAGTGCGACATGCCTATGCTCGAGGGTGCAGAGGGTCACGCGACCTTTGAACGGCGTGCCCACGAACACCTCGAGCTTGTCCAAGGCAGCCCGCGCGTCCTCGAGCGAGCAGACGACGAGCACGTTGATGTTGCCCGTACCGCCCTCAAAGGTCAGGTACGCGCTGCCGAACGCGTCCGTCCACGCGCGGCTGAAGGCGTGGCTCACGCCCGCACGCGCTGACACAGTTCAACCAGGGCGCGAAACGGCGCGAGGTGCTCCGGGTGCGCGTGGAAGAGCAACTCCGGGTGCCACTGCACGGCGATGACACCGTCGCCCTCGAGCCCTTCGACCAAGCCGTCGGCGCTGTGGGCGGTGGCGGTCAAGCTGGGCGCCACGTCTTTGACGCCTTGGTGGTGGTAGCTGTTGGTGCGGAGGCTGTCTGTGTTGTAGTGCAGGGCTAAGCTCGAGCCCGCTTGCAACGTGACGCGGTGCCCCAACACGGGTGGGCGTGCGGTCTGGGCGTGGTCGGCCCACAGCTCGGCGTGCGCTGGGATGTGCTGGTACAGCGTGCCGCCTTCGGCGACGTTGATCAGTTGGAAGCCACGGCAAATGCCCAGCACGGGAATGCCGTTGACGCGAGCCAACCGGTACAGTTCAAACTCGAACGCGTCACGCTCGGCGTCTATCTCGCCCAAGCCGCGCTCGTGCTCCGCGCCGAAGGTTTCCGGGTCCACGTCCACGCCGCCGACGAACAGCACGCCCTCCAGGTGCGCCAACTGCGCGGCTTCGCTGCCGGGCAACACGGGCAGCATCACGGGCAAGCCGCCCGCGCTCAGTACGCCTTGGCTGTAAGCGAGCGCGGTCCCGTTGTAATGGCGCTGCAACTGCGGTTCGCGTTGCTGCGCGACGGTCAAACCGATGCGGGGGGTCACACCAGCCATGCTAACAAACGCGTGGAGAGACAGCGCTTGCTTGTTTGCCAAGCCGCTCGAAACACCACGAATACAGCCCCTCGAGTTGCGATGCCTCGAGACTCGAGGTATGATGCGTGCATGAACCTCAAGGGCAGCCTGCCCACGCTGATTTTGGAAGCGCTCAGCCGTGGCCCCAGCCACGGCTACGAGATCGCCAGCACGATCAAACGCCGCAGCCAAGGCGTGTTGGATTTTAAAGAGGGGACGTTGTACCCCGCGCTGCACACCCTCGAGCGTGACGGCATGGTCAGCAGCAGCACAGACGTGGAGAACGGTCGAACGCGGCGGTATTACAAGCTCACCGACAAAGGCAACACGCAGTTGCAGAAGTCCAAAGGCGAGTGGCAGAAGATGTCGCGCGCGATTGATGGAATTCTGGGCGGTGCGACGTGACTTTAGAACAATGGCTCGAGATTGCCACCAAAAACCTCGCCCCTCGAGCGGCTTTCCAAGTCCGTGAGGAAGTCACTGCGCACGTTGAACTTGCGGCTGAGCACCACATGGCGCAGCACCCGATTGACGAAGCCACCGCTCGAGGGTGGGCGGTGCGCGATTTGGGAGACGCGCTGGCGAGTGCTCGAGGGTTCGAGCGGGTGTATTTGACGAACAGCGAACTGAAGATTCTGGTGGATGACCGCGATAGGGCAGCGCGCAGTGGTCCGTGGCTGCCGCTCACTTTCTTCGCAATCGCTGCGTTTATCACTGCGTCGTTCATTTTTTTACCCCCCCGTGATCTTGCCAACCTGACGACGGCGCTGATGCAGGTCGTCTTTGGCACGTATTGGCTGGTGCGCTGGTGGACGGCAACGCACCTATCGTTGTTTCGCTACGCGCGCGCGCAAATTATCGTCAACACTGTGTTTTTTGCCTTGATGGCAGGACAAGCGGCTGTGCTGGCCGCGAAGTGGATTCTCGAAAACTGGTTGCCTTATCTACCGATGATCGTTTGCGGATACACGATCCTGGTGGTTCTGCTTCTGTGGTCGCACGTCAGATCAGAACTCGCTCTACAGCGCAAGCGCGACCTGCTCAAATCCGACCAGGAGTAAGTCTTTGATGCGGGCTTCAGCGTGCTTCTCGAGTAACCGTTTCACTTGATTCCAAGGCTGCATCGTTCTAGGCTCAACGCACGAGTGATCTAACTGCAAGTGCGCTCGAGTTGAGCATCCCTGAACGTATCCAACTCGTTCAGGACATCTGGGACAGTATCTCCGCCAAAGCTGGCGGGAAGGTCAGCGCCGAGGATGTGCTCGAGGCGGAGCGTCGCTTTGAGAATTGCAAAGCCGACCCTGAGAAGAACAGTGTTGCGTGGGAAGACATTCAAGCGCAGTGGAACGCGAGACGCTAGGTGCTCGATGTTCGCTTCGAGTTGTCCGCGCAGACAGAGCTTGAAACCATTGGAAATCCGTTACGCCACGCTCGAGCCGGGACTCGAGCGTGAATTTTACCGCTCGGTAGCCGTGTGCGTGGAACAAATTCGCCGTGACCCTGAGGCTTATCCGCCATTGACGGAGGACGTTCGCAAAATCCGCACGCGGCGCTTTCCATACGTTTTGCTGTACGCGGTTGAGGGTGAAACCGTGTTCGTGCTGCGGTTGTGAACCAGCCGCAGCGACCCGGACAACTGGCTTCAAAAAGCTACTTGACCGCGCTCACCACATCCTCGAGCCGCACCTCGAGTTTTTCGCCCGTCAACCGCTTGCGCACTTCAACCAGTCCAGACTCGAGGCTTTTCTTGCCCACGACCACCGCCGTGGGCGTGCCGAGCAATTCAAACTCCGTGAACTTCTCCCCTGCCCTGGCATCCGCACGGTCGTCCAGCAAGACCTCGAGCCCTCGAGCACGCAGGGTTTCGTAGATCTCGAGCGCCTTACCGTTCGTGTCGCCCAGCTCGAGCACGGTCACGTCGAAGGGCGCGACGCTCGAGGGGAGTTTTAAGCCTGCGTCGTCGCTGTGCGTTTCGGCGATGGCGCTCATCAGGCGTTCCACGCCAATGCCGTAACTGCCCATCACGAGGGGCACGCGTTTGCCGCTGGCGTCTTGGACTTGCACGCCCATCGGTTGCGTGTATGTCGTGCCGAGTTTGAAGATGTGCCCCAACTCGAGCCCGCGTTTGACCTCGAGCGGTCCGCTGCCGTCCGGCGCGAGTTCGCCCGCGTTGACGGCACGCACGTCCACGAAGCGCGCTTGGAAATCCCTGCCCGGCTCGAGCCCGGCGAGGTGATAGCCGTCGCGGTTCGCGCCGCTGACCATGCCGCGCCGCCCCTCGAGCGCCTTGTCCGCGATGATCCGCGCACCGATGCCCACGGGTCCGAGGCTGCCGAAATTCGCGCCCATCAGCTCGAGCGTCTCTTCGGCTCCAGCGGGGCGCAGGTCGTCCGTGCCGAGAACCCGAGCGAGCTTGGTCAGGTTCAGTTGGTGGTCGCCGCGCAGCAGGACCACGACAGGTTCGCCTTGAGCGACCATGACCAGGGTTTTCATCTGGCGCACGGCGGGCACGCCGCCCGGAAACAAGTCACCCGAGCAGCGCACGAGGTCGTCAATCGTGTGCACCCCAGGCGTCTCGAACAGCACGCGCTCGAGGGGCACGCCGTCGTCGCTCACGGGCTCGAGGATGCTGGTCGCCACGTCCACGTTCGCCGCGTAGCCGCCACTCGTGAACCCGACGAAATCCTCGCCCACGTCGGTCAGCGCGACGAACTCGCTGCTGTCGCTGCCGCCCATACTGCCGTTGTCGGCGTTGGCGACGACGAACTCGAGCCCGCAGCGTTGGAAGATTCTGCGGTACGCCGCTTCGTGGGCTTTGAACTGCGCGTGCAAGGTTTCATCACTCAGCGCGAAGCTGTAACTGTCTTTCATCGTGAACTCGCGCAGGCGAATCAAACCCCCTTTGGGGCGCGGTTCGTCGCGGAACTTGCGGGCGATCTGGTACCAGACGGTCGGCAGGTCGCGGTAACTTCTCAACTCTCGAGCCAGCGCGGTGAAAATCTCTTCGTGCGTCATGCCCAGGCACAACTCGCGTCCACTGCGGTCACGCAAGCGCAGCATCTCCACGCCGATGGCGTTCCAACGCCCGCTGGCTTTCCAGACCTCGGCGGGTTGCAGGCTGGGCAGGTCGAATTCCAATGCGCCGATGGCGTTCATTTCCTCACGGATGATCGCTTCCACACGGCGTTTGAAACGCAAACCCAGCGGGAGCATGGAATACACGCCGCTCGAGAGCGGACGGATGTACCCAGCGCGCAAGAGCAATTGATGGGAACGGGTTTCGGCTTCGCTGGGCAATTCGCGCAAGGTAGGCGCGTACAGTTGGGATCGTTTCATGGATTTACCTCGAGACAGGAGATTGAGTGAAAAAGCAGTGGCTCGAGCGGGCAACAAAAAACCGAGCCAGGCGGCTCGGAACAATCTCGAGGCGAAACTCGAGTGCCTAGGACGCGACCTCACCCGCCGCCGAAGTGAGGCGCGGTGGAGTTGGTGGTCGCGGGTGTGTCACGGTCATGGCTACGAGCAATGTACCGGGTAGATTGTAAATTTGTCCAGATCAATTGGGCAGCGCTTCCTGATCCCCGCGTTCTCGTGCCATTTCTTTGATTCGTGCGAGTAAATCTCGAGGGCAAGCCACGTTATACGCAACGGCTTTACACAGTTCCCAGTCGTCGCCGAAAACGAAGCGTTCCAACACTGTGATCGGGGTGCTGCGGTTGTTCGCAACCGCTTGCCGCACGGCAAGTTCTGGGTTCAATGCAAGTTGCTCGAGGATTGCTGTTGGAGTGCGGGGGTGTCCTGCAACCTCACAACGAACAGCAACCTCAGGGTCTTTGGCGAGCTTGCTCAAGACATCAATTGGGGCTTCACGACGCCTTGCCACTTCAGATCGGACACTTGCTTCTGGGCTCAGACTGCGTTGCTCGAGCAGTTCAGCGGATGCACTGAACATGGCACTGTGACGCACGTCGGCTACGCTGTCCTCGGAAAGTTTTTTGACCACGCTCGCCGGGGTGTTCATGTGATTGGCAACACCTTTCCTGATCTCCACGGATGGATCATCGCTGAGGTACTCGAGGACCTGGCTCGGCGTGCCGATTTGCTGCGTGCTGACTAGGTATGTACGCACCCGAGCTTCCGGGTCGCGGCTCAACCGCTCGAGCACAGCGGTTGGCGTGCGGGGATTCCAGGCAACGCTCCCTCTGGTTCCAACATCAGCATCCCAACTTAACTGCTCTAAAACGGCGGTCGGGGTGTTCGGATTGCCAGCAATGTACGAACGCACGTGGGCAATTTCGTCTTGAGCAAGTCGTTCAATCGTTTTTAAAGAGCAATGGGGATTGCTGGCAACCCCCACGCGAATCTCAAAGTCTGAATGCGCTGCATATTCCTCGAGCAACTGTTTGTCGCTCGTATGTTCCAACCACCGCAGAAAATCGCTGCGTTCCTGTCTCGCCAATTCGCGGTCCTGACGCTCCAATTCATCGAGGTCAGCGCTGGCTTCCGCCGCTTCCTCGAGTTCATCGGGCGTTGCAGCAGGCTGCCCATCCTTCAGTTCATCTGGCACAATAGCAATCATAGTGCCTGTCCCCCACTCCCGCGCTTGGTACGCCGCGTTTGACGCGGATTACGTGTTCCCGTGGCGGCTGAATTTGCTCGAGGAGTCGGGTGAAACGCAGTTCGATGCACTCCTCGAGCGGCACTTGACCGTGGAGACCACGGTACTCGAGGCGGGTTGTGCGGGTGGGCGCGACGCTGCTGTGTACGCGCCGAAATCAAAGCACTGGACCGGATACGACTTCACCCCGCAATTTCTGGAGACGGCTCGAGCGCGCGGAATTCAAAACGCAGATTTTATGGCCTGGGATTCTGGGCACGAGTCCGTCCCTGCTGCGATCCTCGATCAAGCGCCGTTTGATTTGATCGTGGATCGGCGCGGACCGACGAGCATTGTTGGGCATCTGCCCGCACTCGCTCACGCAGGCTCGAGGTTCATTTATGTCGGACCACGCGGAACAGACTTGCTCGAGGAAATGCAGGGCAAACTCGAGGCGGTGCAGTGGCAGGTCACGTGGAGCGCGGTCGTGGAAGCCCGAGGGCACCTGCCCACGTTCGAGGATTATGCCTCGCGCGCGCAGTTCGCTGGGTTACCGCTCTCCAGAGACGAATTTAACGCGCACGCGACAGCACTGGGTTTTCCGATCACCGAAACCAAAGTGGTCCTCGTGGCAATGGCTGACCGCGACCGCTCGAGCGGCTGACCTGACATCCCAAGCGGTGTTCTCGTTGCCGCGAACCGTCCAAGGCTGCTCAAATCTCGAGACCCCCAGGGTGATTCTCGCTGTGCTCGGCGATTGAACGCCGCACCTGACCGTGTTTAAACCCACAGCCGATAGGCTGAGTTGCAAGGAGACCAACCCATGAACACCAACTTCTTAAAAATCGCTGTCGGCATCGTCGCTCTGGGTGCCATCACCGCTGGGGCGCAGACCCAACCAGCGGCGCGCTGGCAAAAGCTCCTGGGAAACATGATGCTCAGCAACGTGGACAGCGCCAAGGTGCAGAACGGTGCGACGGGCGGGCCGGCGAAACGCAAGTCAACACAAGCGGCATGGCGGGCATGGGCAACCTCGCTGGATTGGCGGGCAGTAGCGTCATGAAGCTGAACCTGTGCAACGACAAATCCTTCGTGCTGGCAATGGAGGACTCTGCGTCTGTGCCTGGCGTCACGGGAACCTCGAGCGCCAGCAAAATCACGGGAACCTGGGCGATCAGCGCCGCGACCCAAGCGGATGCCAAAATCAAACTGACCGCGCGCAAAGGCAGCGACGCCGAGTTGCTCGAGTCTGTGCAGTTGAAGACTTTCACCGTGTCGTTCACAGGAGAGCGCACGTTCGTCAACCAAACGCGTTGGTACCGGATGAAATCGGGCGTTTGCAAACCCTGAGCGTTGCGCGACCCTGAACGCATTGCACCTCGAGACTCACCGTGCGGCAGTTGCAGCGATGCCCTTTAGAATTTGGGCATCGCCAGCAACGCATTCAATCCTGGGTGGGCTGTTCCGTACGCGTCGTCTGCATTGAACAGGACGCACCGTTCCAACGACAAGCAGCCGCAACGGATGCACCCGCCGAGGTCGTCGCGTAGACGCGTCAACACAGCGATGCGGGCACTCAACTCGGTTTGCCAACGCGCTGACAGCGACGCCCAATCCGCTTCGTTCGGCGTGCGCCCCTCGGGGAGTGTGTTCAGCGCCGTGCGGATTTCTGCGATGCCCACGCCAACCCGCGCGGCTGCACGAATGAATGCGAGGCGCCGCAAGGTTTCGCGCGGGTAACGCCGTTGATTACCAGCCGTGCGCCCGCTGCGGATCAAGCCTTGGCGCTCGTAGAAGTGCAACGCACTCACCGCCACGCCACTGCGTCGTGCGAGTTGACCGGGGGTCCAAGGGTCGTCGGATTTCATGGCTTGACCTCAACAATACTCGAGGTTTTAGGCTGCTGACAGGTCAGGAGCAGCCATGCAGATTCAGCGCGTCACCCTTGCCACCAAACACCTTCGCCCACAACGGGATTTTTACGCTCGAGTGCTCGGGTTGGAAGTCGTTGCCGAAACTGGCTCGAGCGTTACCCTGCAAATCGGTCGCAGCACGCTGACCTTCGAGCAGGACCCAAATTTCGAGGGCCTTTACCACTTCGCGTTCGACATTCCGCGCAATCAGGTAGACGAAGCCGAGCACTGGTTGCGGGCGCGCGTGCCACTGCTCGAGGACAGTGGAGGACGCTCGAGGTTCCCGCCCAACGCGGAGTGGAACACGACGAACCTGTACTTCGACGATGCCGCGGGCAACATCGTGGAATTCATCGCACGGCACAACCTCGAGCACGAAACGCAGGCAGCGTTCGGCGCCCGATCCGTGCTGCACATCAGCGAACTGGGTGTGGTCGTGCCAGACGTGCCCGCTGGCGTCCATCACCTCAAGGCAGCCCACGGTTTGCACGCCTTCAACGGCTCGAGCGACACGTTCACAGCAGTTGGCGGGCACAACGGCATGTTGATCGTCGTGCGTGAAGGACGCGGCTGGTTCCCAGTCGGTCGCCCCGCCGTGCCCACTGCGTTTGAACTCGTGCATGGTCAGTCTGGGCTCGAGCGCACACTGACCCAGGCTGACCTGTTCACTGCGCGGGCGCAGGGTGTGGGTCTTTGAACGAAAACGCGGACGCGTCCGAGCTGTGTCGAACGAGGTGGTCGTAACGCGCTTTGGCTTCTGCGACGCTGGGAATCTCGCCTGCCGGTGTCCACCCCATTGCGGTGGTTTCTCGAGGTGCGTCTCAAGCAACGTTTCGAGCCAACCCTCTCGGTTCCAGCGTCGGTCACCGGGAAGGGACATCGTCGCCCCCTGCATCGGGTTGACCGCGCAGAACCGTACGGCGTTGCCGACACAAATCCTTCAGAAAAACCACCGCTGCACTCATCGCAGCAACGGCAAGCTGCCCGTCAAACGCTTGACCGCTCGCCCGTCCCCAAAAATGGCGATGCCAAGGTACTCGAGATCGTCTGCATTCGTCGCCGCGAGCCGTTCGGACATCTCCGCATACGTGCGTGCCCGCTGCGGAATCGTCGTGTAGTCCACCACGGTCAAGCCAAGAGCGATGGCTTTTTGCCGCAAATCCGGCAGTGCCGCTCGGGGGCTGCCGAGCACGGTGATTGCGCGGTCGAACAGGCCGGCGTGCACCGCGCCGGACGCATCTCGAACGTCGTTGCCGATGCACTCGAGCACATGTTTGCCCAATGAAACGCCAAGCAACGCCGCGCTGTTGGCGACCACGCCCAATGGGAGGCTCGAGTCGATCACCATGACACAACGGTTGGCGCTGGGAATGGCTGGGTCGCTCATCCGCTCACCCGCAGATCACGCAGTTGCTCGGCGTCGTTGATCGTGATCGCCATGTCGTAGCGAAACCCCTTGCCGAGGCGTTGGGGGCGCAGTGCGCTCAGTTCCTGATTGGGTGCATCGAAGAACTCGAGGTGCGCCTCACCGGTCCAGCAGCGCCCGATGTGCTGGTCACGCCAGTTCATTCGCACCAACTCGAGCACGGCGGGCCGGTCGTGCTCGCCCGCGGTCAACCGCGGAAAATGACGCAAGTTGACGATGGGGGCTTGCATGTGCGTTGGCCCCGAGGGTGATTCGTGCTCCAGTGTCACCTTGCCCTCTGCCAAGCGCCGGTCCTTGACGGCGAGCGTTCCTGCGAACACACTGCCCGCCTCGAGCCGCGCGGCTGCCCTGCCCGGAAGGTCGAGTGACCGCGTGATGTGCACGCTGCCGAGCACCTTGGGATAGCCTTGAATCAACCCGCGCAGCATCGAGACATCTTGGTCCACGAAAATGTAGGGGCAGGTCAAGACGGGCGTGCCTTCAAAGGTCGCGCTGCACAGCACGAAGAACTCGCGGTACTGAGCCCGCACGGGGTCGAGCAGTTCATCGCCGCCGTCGGTACAGGCTTGCCATTCGACGAACAACGCCGCGCACGCGCCGGGATCGGCTCCGGGCAGCAAGCCCGGTGGCAGATGGGCGCGCACCGCGTCTGGGTCCGCCCAGTAATCGATGACCAACAACTGTCCGGCGTAATGCCAGGGCGGGGCTGGAACGAGGTTCGCACGGCCGAGCGGTGAGAGTGGCGTGGAATAGCCTTTGAGCACAATGACCTCCTGGGTGTGGTGGTTGCGTCTTGAAACCTTGCACATTGGCTATGCAAACGCGCGGTCGAAGGCCGAGCGCAGGCGCTGCACACCGACGGCGATGGTTTCCGGCGTTTGCGTGGCGAACGAGAGGCGCAAGGTGGACGGGTCCGGTGTGGTGGCGTAAAACGCCTCGCCGCGCACGAACGAAACCCCCTGCGCTGCCTGCTCGAGGGCAACGGCTGTGCCGGTGCTCAGACGCGCCCAGACGAACATCCCGCCGCTGGGCTCGGCGAACCCGAGGCGGTCACCAAACGCTGTCCTGAGTGCGGTGGTCATCGCTCGAGCGCGTCCCGCATACGCGGTGCGCAGCAGTGGCAAACGCTCGGTCAAGCGTCCAGACTCGAGGTAAGCCCCGGCGATCACTTGGGCGTGGGTGCCGCTCTGCGCGTCCTGTCCCTGTTTGGCGATGACCGCGCGTTCCAAGGATTCGTGTGGGGCGACGAGCCACCCCAGGCGCAACCCCGGTGCGAGGATTTTGGACAGGCTCGAGACGTGCGCAACCCACCGTGTGGAGCCGGGAACTTGCGCGCTCAACGCCAGCAGTGAGGGCGGCGGGGCGTGATCGAAATACAGTTCGCCGTACGGGTCGTCTTCGAGCAGCACGACGCGGTGCTGAACAGCAATTTCAAGCAGCCGCAGGCGGCGCTCGAACGGCATCACCGCGCCGGTTGAAGTTCGGCACGACGTAAACGAGTTTGACGCGCTGTTTTCGCAGCACGCTTTCGAGGGCTTCTGGGAGCATTCCAAAGCGGTCACCGCTGACCTCGAGCACCCGCGCTTCGTGCAGGTTGAAGGTTTGCAGTGCGGTGAGAAACGTCGGGCGCTCCACGGCAACGCTGTCTCCAGGATTGAGCAGGATCTGTGCGATCAGGTGAATCCCTTGCATCGCGCCGGTGGTGACGATCAGCCCGTCAGTGTCCACACGCGCGCCACGTTGTGCGAGCAGTGCGGCGAGTTGTTCGCGCAGGCGGGGAACGCCTTCGGTTTGGCTGTATTGGAAGGCGAGACGGTCATCGAGAGCCAGCCTCGAGGCGTGGGCCAGTCCTTCAACGTCGAATAGGGCGGGGTCGGGTAGGCCCCCTGCGAAGCTGATGGTGGTCGGTCCAGCGTTTTTCAGGGCTTGGCGGATGGCGCTAGCGTTGATGGCTCGGACGCGGTCGGCGAAGTCAAAATCAGTGGTCACAGACATCGTTCACCTGCCCTCTTGACAAAGTGTATCCATGTATCCATGTTTTACAATGGGTGAATGTCTCCTGTCAAACCCACGCGTTCGGTGCGGCGATATGCCACGACGCCGCACCTGATTGCCGACGCCCTGCGCGCAGAAATCCTCTCCGGTCAACTGCGCGGTCGTCAAGTTCTGCCACAAGAAGAGCTGGCTCAACGCTTCGGGGTCAGCCGCATCCCCGTCCGCGAAGCCCTGCGCAATCTCGAGAGCGAAGGTTTGGTAACGATTGAACCCAACCGAGGCGCGTTTGTCACCGATCCAAGCGTGGACGAGGTGCGCGAAGCTTACGAGCTTCGTGCGCTGCTCGAGCCAGCCGCGCTAAGGCGCGCCGTGCCCCGATTCGCCGCCCGCGACCACCAACGGGCAGAGCGCATCTTGCACGAACTCGCCACCGAAACCAGCCGGGTGCGTTGGCATCAGCTCGATCACGAGTTTCACAGCGCGCTGTACGCGCCCGCTGACCGCCCAAAGCTGTTGGAATTAATCGAATCGATGCGCGGTGTGGTCAACCGGTATTTCGATTTGAACGTTGACGTTTTGCAGTACGCCGAGCGTTCGCGCCGGGATCATCAGGCGATTCTCGAGGCGTGCAGTCGGCAGGACGTGGACCAAGCTGTGGCATTGCTCGGCGATCACCTCGAGTTCGCCGCCAAATTGCTGGTGCCTGGTGGGGATTCAGCACTGCCTGTAAAGCAGGTCTCGAATGTGCCAACAAGAAGTCTAAACACGGGTTAAAAAACGCTCAAATCATTGTGGGGTGACCACGCCCCAGTGTGCTTTGGGCAATCAGAAGTGCGTGACTCAATGTTGCACTGAATGAACGCTCGAGCGGTTGCATCAAAACCCTTACAGCGGTTCCCAGGGAAAGTGACGGTAGGGCAGTCACTTTCCCTGGCGAGCGTCGCACCGTCAAACCGATGTTCGCGTCGTGCCGTTTCGCCCTGCGAACATCGGTTCGACGCACGCAACGCGTGACGCGAAACGTGCGCAAGAGTGCAACGCGAGTCGAACACATCAGCGATTCTCTTTGTGTTGCGGACACCCGAGCCGTGCGAGGGTGGGAGAGGAACTCTCGCCAAACGCTGTCTCGAGGAGACGGGGTTGAACTGATTCATGGCGGCGTTGAAGCGCTTCACAGGCGTCACCCCTGGCGGGTACGCGCGGCTGCGACAAAACCAGGCTTGAGTCCTGCGGCGCAGTCTGCTATAGTCTCAAAGCTTGCCCCGACGGGGCTACAAATCAGCGGGACTGAGCTCAAGAAAAGCGCACCCGTCGGAGGAAAACCATGTTTGCAATCGTCAAAACCGGTGGGAAGCAGTACCGCGTGTCCGAAGGTGACATCATCCGCGTGGAGAAACTCAGCGCCGACGCGGGCTCGAGCGTGGAACTGCCCGTGCTGATGCTCGGGACTGAAGCAGTCGCGTTCGGCAAAGGCTCGGTCACGGCGACCGTCGTGCGCCACGGCTTGGGCAAGAAGGTTTACATTGACAAGTACAAGAGCGGCATCCAGTACCGCCGCCGCAACGGGCACCGCCAGGAATACACGGATGTCCGCATCACCGGCGTGAGCGCTTAACGATCTCCAAGTCGAAACTTGGACATCTGAATTGACAGAAGCACTCGAGCAGAGATCTAAAGCACCGAGAGCGCTCGAGCAGTCCAAGATTTCGACATCAGCACCGCTTTCTGCGAGGAGTTGAATTTAAATGGCACACAAAAAAGGCGTCGGCAGCACCCGCAACGGGCGCGACAGCAACCCCAAGTACCTCGGTGTGAAGAAGTTCGGCGGCGAAGCCGTCGTCGCGGGCAACATCTTGGTCCGTCAACGCGGCACGAAGTTCAATGCTGGCGCAAACGTCGGCATGGGCCGCGACCACACGCTGTTCGCGCTCGTGGACGGCACGGTGAAATTCCAAGACAAAGGCGCATACGGTCGTTACATCCACGTCACGCCGGTCGCTGACGCCGCCGCAGCGGACGATTAAGCCCGCAGAACCCAAGCCTCGAGCCTCGAGCGCAATCTCGAGCCGAGGCTTTTTCGTTGAAGTAACCTCTTGACCACTGACCCAAGCACTTAGCCGTTAGCTTTTAGCTAAGAGCTAATGGCTAAAAGCTAGGAGCTGCCCCTTGAAGTTTCGTGACCTGCTCGAGATCGAAGTCATCGCCGGTAAAGGCGGGGACGGTTCCATGTCGTTTCACCGCGCCAAGTACAACTCCAAGGGCGGTCCCGATGGCGGGCACGGTGGGCGCGGTGGCAGCTTGTACCTGCGCGCGATTCAAGGCGTGGAGAGCTTGGACGAACTCGTCGGCAAGCGGAAGTTCAAGGCGCAGGACGGCGAGTACGGCAAAGGGCGCTTGAAGGCGGGTTACGACGGCGCGGACCTGTACTTGGACGTGCCGGTCGGCACGATTGCCGTGGACACGGCTGAAAACCGCGTCATCGCGGACATGATCGAGGTCGGACAAACCACCCTCTTGGCTCGAGGGGGCGCGGGCGGGCGCGGCAACAGCGCCTTCGTCAGCAGCACGCGGCAGGCTCCGCGTTTCGCAGAGCTGGGCGAGGTCGGAGAGTCGCGGCGGTTGCGCTTGGAGCTGCGCCTGATCGCAGATGTGGGCTTGGTCGGCTATCCGAACGCCGGGAAAAGCAGTTTGCTCAAAGCGCTCTCCAACGCCAACCCGGAGGTCGCCGCGTATCCGTTCACGACGCTGAACCCGATTCTGGGCGTGGTCGTGAGCGACCGTGACGAGTTGAAACGCTTCACCCTCGCGGACATTCCCGGCATCATCGAAGGCGCGCACACCGGGAAGGGCTTGGGGCTCGAGTTCTTGCGCCACATCAGCCGCACGCGTCTCTTGTGCTTCGTGCTGGACGGCAACGAAAGCCCGGCCGAGCACCTGGACGGTTTGCGCACGGAACTGCAAGAGTACGACGCGCGCTTGCTCGAGCAGCCCGCAATCATCGTGCTCAACAAGCTGGATTTGATTGACGACGAGTTGCGCGCGGCGCTCGAGGATGAACTGGTGCGCTTCGGGTTGCCGGTGATCGCCGTGTCCGCACAGCACGGCGACGGGCTGGCGGAATTGAAGCAAACCTTGTTTGACCTCTTGCCCACGCACATCGCCAAGGTCAGCCTCGTCACCGAAGCGCCGGTCAAAGGACCGGACCCCGTGCGCGTGACCAGGGACTCGGGGCGGTACGAGGACGGCACGACCTTGTGGCACGTCACGGGCGGCACGTTCGCCGAGCGCATCAACCGCTTTTCGCGGCACTTGGACGACGCAGCCGAGTACCTGGGCAACCTCTTTAAGCGCGAGGGCTTGAACAATTACCTCAAAAAAGCGGGCGTCAAACCCGGTGACACCGTGCAGATCGGACCGTTTACCTTCGAGTTCTTTGAAGACTCTTGGGACGCGCCGCAAAAGCCCAAAGAACCCGAGTACGTGCCGCGCAATTACTACGGCGACCACGTGGACACGCCCGACGAGGAGGACGAAGACCTCGAGCCAACAAACCTTGAGGACACCTCCAAGACGCCGGAATCTGAGGGCGACCTCGAGAACGCCGATCTCGAGCCCGAGGCTGAGCCTGACGACGCAGCGCCACAATCTCGAGCCAGGAGCTAGCGGCTAGAAGCCAGCGGCTGCGTCACCCAATGACCGCTGCCTCTGGGTCTTTGAACTCGCGCTTTGTGACCGCGCGCAGGAACGTCAACCCGAGCACCGCCGCGACGACGCTCGCGCCCAGCACCCCGAGCTTCGCCGCCTCGAGCGCCGGGTCGTTTTTGAACGCGAGGCTGGCGATGAACAGCGCCATCGTGAACCCGATTCCCCCCAGCATGCCCGCGCCGAGGACCATGCGCCAGTTCACGCCCAGCGGCAGCTCTGCCAAGCGCAAGCGCACCGCCAGCCACGCCATGCCCAGGATGCCCAAGGGCTTGCCGAGCACCAACCCGACAAACGCGCCGACGGTGACGAAGCTGACGCCCCCATTGATCGCCGACGTGATCGGCACGCCTGCGTTAAAGAGAGCGAACACGGGCATGATGAGGAAGCTGACCCACGGCGCAATCGCGTGCTCCAAATTCTCGAGCATCGGGTTTCCGCGGGCACTCAGCGGAATCGTCGTCGCCAGCAGCACCCCGGCGATGGTCGCGTGCAAGCCGCTTTTGAGCACGAAGTACCACATCACCAGCCCCAAGAGCAGGTACAGCGCCAACCACGGCACCCGAGCCAGGTTGAGCGTCCACAGCAGCGCGAACGCAATACCGGCGACCAGCAGCATCGTCAAGTTCAGCGACGCCGTGTAGAACACACCGATGACGATCACCGCGCCCATGTCGTCCACGACCGCGAGTGCGACCAGAAAGACCTTCAGCGCAAGTGGTACACGTTTGCCCAGCAGCGACAGCACGCCCACGGCAAACGCAATATCCGTTGCCATCGGAATGCCCCAGCCTTTGGAACCGCCAGGATTGCCCGAGTTCAGCAGCGTGTACAGCAGCGCGGGCACGAGCATGCCGCCGATGGCTCCGGCGATGCTCAGCGCCGCGCGGCGCGGATTGGACAGTTCGCCACGCAGCACCTCGCGCTTCAACTCCAAACCCACATACAAGAAGAACACCGCCATCAGCAGGTCGTTGACCCACAGCAGCAACGGTTTCTCGAGGTCGAGCGCGTCAATCGGCACGCGCAGCGTCACGCCCTTCATCGCTTCGTAGGCGGGGTTCAGCGGGCTGTTCGCCCAGGTGAACGCGACGAGCGCCACGGCGATCAGCAATACGCCAGGGGCGGCGTCGCTCCTGAAAAAATCACGGAATGGATTGGGTTTGCGGTCGGTCACGGTGCTCCAAACTCGAGTGTAAACCCACGAAAAAACGAAGCCTGATTCTGATCAGACTCCGCCATGCCAGCTTCTCGAGGCTAGACTCGCGCTGCTCTTTTCAAGCAGCGGTGTTGTGCGCGCAGTGTAGCGCAGGAGCACCGGGAAAAACAAGGCGCTGATCCGGGCGGGCAGGGCAATCGCAAAGTCGCTCAAGAAGGATTGGGACTGTCCAACAACGAATCAAGCGCCCTAAACCAGACCAACTTGCTCGAGAGAACTGGCGTTGCAGTGCTCGAGACCACACCGATTTCGCATTGTCTTCTGTCGCTTTGAATGGTCAAACAGTTGTGCTCGAGGGCAGACAAAGCACCCATTGGACTTTGCGGTTGCCCTGTCTGGGCGGGCTCGAGGCTCGGCGGTTTCAATCCGGCTGGCGGATGCCGCTTGGCTGGGAAAGGCGTGGTGGTGCGCGGTCTCGAGTTACAGCTCCAAAGCACAACCGCGCGTCAATCAATCGCCACGTCGTACTGGTCAGATGGAACCTCGAGCGTCGCCGTGCGCGGTTTCTTTCCGGGCACAGTGATCTCGATCTTGACGGTGCCCTCTGGGACGCCCACCAGCACGAAGCGACCGTTGACATCGGTGGTCAGGCGCACCGCGCCGTAACGCACGTCCACGCCGACTTGCGGCGTGCCGAGTTTGTCCACGACGCGACCGCCGATGTGGTGGATGGTTTCGACGAGGTTGCCTTCGGTGGTTTGGTATTGCAGTGTGCGGGTGAAGACGAGCGGCGCGGTGATCTCTGTTTCCAAGTCCACGGGCACGGTCAGCACGTAGAGCAGCGACGGGCGGGGCGAGGTCTCCAAGGAGTTCCACAAGTCCACCGGGCGCGGGCCGTCGTCGGGTTGGCTGACCCTGCCGAGCAAGTCCACTTCCAAGCGCTTGACGCTTTCGGTGACGTATTCTTCGGGCAGGGTTGGGTTGCGCAAGAGGGCGCTCATCACGCGCCAGAGCAGGTGGTGCTCGTCTTCGGTGACGGTGCTGATCGCGCTGACCATGTAATTGAGGTCGAAGCGGCGCGGCGGCATGCGCTGCACGCCGCGGGCTTCCAGACCCGTGCCGCGCACGGGCATGGTCTGCATGGAGTTGCGGCGCAGCTCGGTGTTTTCTTCCAAGTCGTACAAGAAGAGGTTGACCGTGGGTTTGATGCGCGCCCCGACCCATTCGCGCGTTGGGGCATCGAAGCTGATGTCCACATCGGAGGGGTCAATGCGGGCGCGGGCGTAGATCAGTTCGCGCAGGGTTTGGTTGAAGTCTGAGAGCATGGTTCCTCTGCCTTTTCTAAAACGGTGTTTCCTACGTTTGGGTGATCTCGAGCTTTTGTTCTAAACGGCGTCCTCTGGCACGTCATCGTCCTCGAGCCAACCGGCGGTTTCGGCACCGGTGAGTTGCTTTTCCAATTTCGCGTACTCGGCTTCCGCGGCGCGGTAGACGTGGCGCATGCCAACGGGCTGGTCCATGTCAGCGGCGATGAACGCGGCGTTGAGGGCAATGTTTTTGATGTTGCCACCCGCGATTTGCAATTGTGCCAGCTTGGCAGGCTCGAGGTCGCGCGTCGGCGTTTCCTTGGGGAAGGCTCTGCTCCACATCTGCGTGCGCTCGCCCAAGTCCGGGAAGGGAAATTGCACGACGAAGCGGATGCGGCGCAGAAACGCGGTGTCAATGCTGCTTTTGAGGTTGCTGGTGAGGATCGCCAGGCCGCTGTAACTTTCCATGCGTTGAAGAAGGTAGCTGACTTCGAGGTTGGCGTAGCGGTCGTGGCTGTCCTTGACTTCAGAACGCTTGCCGAAAATCGCGTCGGCTTCGTCGAACAAGAGGATCACGCCGCCGTCCTCGGCAGCGTCGAACAAGCGTTTCAGGTTCTTTTCGGTTTCACCGATGTACTTGCTGACGGTGCTTGACAGATCAATCCGGTACACGTCCAAGTCAAGCTCGCGCCCGAGGATCTCGGCGGCCGTGGTCTTGCCCGTGCCGCTGCCGCCCGCGAACAGGGCGCTGATCCCCAAGCCTCGGGCGTTTTTCTTGGCGAAGCCCCAGTGCTCGTAAACCCGCAGGCGTTGCCGGACGTGGGCGGTGATGTCGTGCAAGATGTTCTTCTGGGCTTCGGGCAGGATCAGGTCCTGCCACGTGGCCCGCGTTTCCAGGCGCTGGGCGAGGTCGTCCAGCTTCGGGCGGGCGTGCGCGCGCGCCGCGCGCCACAGGCTTTGGCGGTGCGAGGGCAGCGCGGGGTCTTGCCCGCGCTCGAAGTAGGTTTCGACGTGAATTGCGCGGATGCTGTGGGCGCTCAAGTTGAACTGCGCGGTCATCTGTTCCACGGTGTCCTGCGCGCCGTCTCCGAGGTGTGCGCGCCACAGGCTGCGCTGCTCGGTGGTGTCGGGCTTGGGCACGTCGAAGCTCAGCGCGGCGCGGTGTGACACCCGCTGGCGCTCCACGCCACTGACCAGCAGCGGCGCGGCGTAGCGCGCGATGAACACGCCCAGCCAACCCTGACGCGCGCTGTCGGCGCTGTCCACCTCGTCGGTCTCGAGCAGCAGCGACAAGTTCATGATCGCCACTTCGCGCCGCATCAGGATCACGAAGTTGTCCATTTCCGCGATGGTCGTCGGCAAGAGCGCGGCGTTGAGGGCGAACAGGTCGCCGTTGAACACGCGCGACGCGGCGAACGCGACCGCGCGCCGCCCCTCGCGGTCCATGCCGACGAGTTGAATCACCGGCAGGGACGCGCGGTTGCGGTGCGACCACGCCCCGATCATCCGTTCGACGATCTCGCGTTGGCTGGGCACGAGTTCCGCCGCGCCGCGCACCGGTTCCAACAACGGCGTCAAGCGCGCGTCCACGGTGTTGACCCCGGCGAGGTAGTGCAGGATGCGCTCGTCGATGCGCAATGGGCTCGAGGTCAGCGTCGTGCCGGGCTGGATTTCGATCAGTCGCCAGCGACGCAGGCTGGCGGCGGCGCTGAGCGCGCTCCAATGCCCGTCGGGGAGCACACTCAAAGCCAGGCTAAAACTGGGCAGGTGCAGTTTGGGGTCGTTGTTGAGGTCGGCGAGCAGCGAACCAAAGCCGCTGTCGAGTTCCGGCGCGGCGCACAGCAGCAAGATGTTGCGCTCGAACGGCGAGAGCCCGAACACGCGCACGGCGACCTCGAGCGCGGCGCGTTCGTCGAACGGCACAGCGGGCAGGTCGGTGCTCGGCGCGCGACCCTCGCGGGCGTCGAGGGCGACTTGCAGGTGGTGGCGCAGGCGCTGCGCGTGGGCTTGCAGGTAGGCTTGGTTGAACTCGCCCCAGGTGACTTCATTGGCGGATTCCACAGCCGCGTCGCTCGGCGGGAGCGCGGTCGCTTGGCTCACGCCCGTCCGCCCTTGCCGGACAGCGTGCGCGGCGTTTCACCCAAGGGCACGCCGGAAATGCGGTAGGTCACGCTCGGGCGGTACTTGGCTTGCAGCGCGCTCCACAGTTTGCCCAGGTTGTCGGCGTCCAAGAACTGCGGGCGAATCTCCAGGGTCGTCACGCTCGAGCCCAGCGTGCTGTTTGAGAGCGCGGTCAGCGTGGGTTGGGCGCTGCGCGTGCTCTTGCCGCCGCCCAAGGTGGCGAGCGTTTTGGAGATGGTTTCGCCGCTCAGTTGCTGGTGCTCTGCCATGGTCTGCACGGCGTGCCCAAGCAGGATCTCGGCTTGGAAGTCCTGGGCGCTGTAGGCGGTGATGAGGTAATAGAGTTCCAGCGCCAAGCCGCTCGAGCGCAACGTGCTCGCGGGCGTGACCTGGTACAAGAAGAGGTTCAGTTGCGGTTTTTCTTCGCCAACATTGACCTTGTCCGGGGACATCGTGGAAATCACGATGTCCCCGCCGACGGCGCTGGACACGCCCCTGGAGACGACGGTGTTCTCTAAGAGGTTTTTGAGCACCGCGGTGACGGCGGCGATGGTCAGGTGCGCGCTCATGGGGACCTTTCCTGCGTGGGTGAGGGCTTGGACGGCGTATCGTTCATGCTATCACCGATTGTTTTTCGCCCCTCGCAAAGTGCGTTTCATGCGTTCACCGCGCGGTCTCGAGGCTCGAGCGAGCAGGACGGACTTGACATATGGCTACAAACATATATATGTTTAGGGCAACACAAAGGAGACACGTGCATTACTTGCCCTTGCTCAACCGCAGCAACTTCGAGACCGCCCTGGGTGCCCTCGAGTCGCGCCCACTCGCCATCGCCCAAGTGGATTTGGACAGCTTCAAAGAGGTCAACGACACCCTCGGGCACAAGGCTGGGGACAGCGTGCTCAGAAGCCTCGAGCGCACGCTCTGCGGCTCCCTGCCAAACGACGCCATCGTCGGACGCTTGGGCGGCGACGAGTACGCCGTCGCCCTGCCCGACGCCACCGCCGAAAGCGCCCTGATCGTCATGGAGGAGATCCGCGCGCATTTCAGCGGACGCCACGCCAGCCCCGAAGTTCCACGCCACGTCCAGTTGTCCGTGGGCATCGCCGCCAAACCCCCGCACGCCAAAACCATCCCAGAATTGCTGCGCTGCGCCGACGAAGCGCTCTACCGCGCCAAACGCGAGGGCCGCAGCCGTGTCGCCATCTACGTCGAAGACAAGATGACGCTGAAAAGCAACTTCTACCCAAAAGCGCAATTGGAACGGCTCTCCAAGCTCTCCTCTGCCACGGGCCGCACCGAAGCGAGTCTGCTGCGCGAAGCCCTGGAAGGCTTGCTGAACACGTATCGGGACGAGTTGTGAGCTTTTGGGACACAATCGGCCCCCCGTGGCAAGCGGCGCTCGAGGAAGCGTGGACGGCGTACCTGCACGGCTCGTTGCCGATAGGGGCGTGCATCGCTCGAGGGGACGCGGTGATCGCTCGAGGACGCAACCGCATCGCGGAAACGCACCAGGCCATCGGCACCCACAGCAGTGGCACGCAGATCAGTCACGCTGAACTCAATGCCCTCCTGCAATTGCCAGCAGACCTCGAGACACGCGACTTGGTGTTGTACACGACGATGGAACCCTGTCCGATGTGCGCCGGGGCGATCACGATGGCGAGTTTCAAGACCATTCACTTTGCCGCCAGAGACCCATGGGCGGGTTGCGCGCGGCTCTTCAAGGACGACTCTTACGTCAGCAGCAAACGCGTCGTGGTGCACCCGCCCCACAGCCGTTTGCTTGAGGCGATCAACGTGACCTTGCTGATGCACAGCGATTACGAATGGCGCGGCGAGGTGGACAACGCCTTCACGCGCCAGTTTCGGCAGACACACCCGGTCGTTGTGGAACTCGCCCGAGGACTGTGGCACGCAGGCACCATCCGCACTTGGCGCGAACAGCGGGTCAGCGCCCGCGAAGTGGTCAACGCGACGGCACGAGAACTCGAGGTGATCGCGTGACCGACCTCTCTCCATCTCCGCACCGCGTGGCTCGGGTTTGCGTGGTCATCGCCCGCGACGACAAAATCCTGATGGTCGCGTCCGAACACGCCGCTGGAGGGTGGACGCTGCCCGGTGGCGGCGTGGACCCAGACGAAACGCTCGAGCGCGCAGCAGTCCGCGAAGCCTGGGAGGAAGCGGGAGCAACCATCGAACTCAGGGCAGAACTGTTCACCGACCGAAGTTGGAGCGGTCACACCGAGCACTGCTTCAACGCCCGGCTGATTCACCTCGAGCCTTCTCCCGAACAGCGCGCGTTGCAATGGGTCAGTCCGCTCGACCCAGACTGGCGCGACGACCCACAGATCAAGTTGATTCTCGAGCGAACGACCCTGTTCGGTGGCGGGGTCGCGTAAACGTTTGTGCGGGTCAGGCACGGACTTATTGACCCTCGAGCAGCGTGGCGTAGACCCTCGCGGTTGCTCGGGCAGACGACCGTTGTCTCAAGCTTGCCTCAATGTCCAGCGCACCCAGCCCTGGTCCAACACTGCCTCAATCCAACACCGTGCCGCCGTCAATGTTCAACCCTTGCCCTGTGATCCCGCCCGCCTGGTGCGAGCACAGGAACGCGACGAGCGCCGCGACCTCGTCGGGTTGAATCATCCTGCCCATCGGCACGTCTTTGACGAGGCTTTTGACGGCTTCTTCCCTCGAGCGCCCGGTTTTTTGTTGGATGTTGTGCAGGGTTTCTTCGACCATTTCGGTTTGCACCCAGCCGGGGCAGACGCAGTTGACGGTGACGCCTTTGGCGGCGTAATCCAGGGCGACACTGCGCGTTAAGCCCAGCAGCGCGTGCTTGCTGGCGTTGTACGCGGCTGAATAGCGCAAGCCCGCTTTGGCGGCGATGCTGGCGATGTTGACGATGCGCCCCCAGCCTTGGGCGACCATGCCGTCCACGGTCAGTTGCATCAAGCGCACAGCGCTGTCCACGTTGACGCGTTGAATCTGCGTCCAGTCGTCCGGGGTCATCTCGGTGAATTTCATGCCTTTGGTGATGCCCGCGTTGTTCACCAAGATGTCCAGATGTCCGTACTCCGCGATGGTCCTCGAGACCAGTTGCGAGAGCGCGCCCATGTCGGTGAGGTCGCACGGCGCGGCGATGGCGGTCCCCCCCGCAGCGCGAATCTGGGCGACCAGCGTCTCGAGGTCAGGGGCGCTGCGGGCGGTAACGACGACGCTCGCGCCCACTTCGGCAAGTTCTAAGGCAACGGCGCGACCAATGCCGCGCGAGGCTCCGGTGACGAGGGCGGATTTGCCGCTGAGGTCAATGCGCATCAAAGAATCGCCTGCCCGAGCATTTTGTACACCTCGTCCAAGTTTTCGCCTTTGCGGAACGAGAGCTTGATCGGCACAGCGTTGCCCACGACCCAGAGTTTGATCTCAGAGTCCATATCAAGCATTCCGGCGTTTTCCTTGCTGAACATGGAGATCTTGCTGTACGGAATCGTCAAGTGTTCAACTTTAGAACCGGTGACGCCTTGTTTGTTGACGAAGATGATGCGTTTGTCGGTGAAAACGAACATGTCACGAATGAGCTTGTACCCAGCGACGACTTGCTCGCCCTCGATCAGTAAACTGGCAAACTCGAGCTTCAATTTTTGCAGGTCAACGCCGCTGGCATGACCCATCAACCCACTCAGTAATCCCATTGCGCTTCTCCCTTACGGTTCAATCAAAACTTTGCCGGTGCTGCCACGCGACAACACCAAGTCAAACGCTTTCCCGGCGTCCTCCAGAGAAAACGTCTGACCGACCTGCGGTTTGACCTTGCCTGACTCGAGCAGCGGGTACATGAACGCGCTCGCCTCGAGCATCACGTTCATCTCTTGCAACAGCGGCGTCAGCCACACACCGATGACGCTCAGGTTTTTCTTCATCAGCATCGTCGGGTTGAGGTTGGCGTTCTCGCGGCTGGCGTTGCCGATCACCATCACGCGCCCGAGGCTGTTCATCACGCTCAAGCGGTCTTGGAAGCCGCCCCCGCCCGTGACGCTCAGGTACACGTCCACGCCTTTGGGGGCGACCTCTTGAATGCGCGTGCGCAGGTCAACGTCGCCGGAGAGGAACGTGTGGTCCGCGCCCAAGCCGCGGGCGATCTCGAGTTTTTCTGGGGTGGACGCGGTGGCAACGACCGTCGTGTTCATCGCCTTGGCAAGTTGGATGCTGGCGGTCCCCAGCGCGCCCGCTGCGGCTTCGACCCAGACGACCTCGCCCTCCTTAACGCGTCCCAAGGTTTTGAGGCTGAAGTACGCGGTGAAGTACGACACGGGCAGCGCCGCAGCTTCTCGAGCGGAAAGGTTGGCGGGCACCGGCAAACACGCCATTGCTGGGGCGACCGCGTACTCCGCGAACGCGCCGCTGCCGCCCAGCGCGGCGACGAGTTGCCCGACTTGCAGGTGGCTCACGCCGTCCCCGAGCGCCACGACCGTGCCGCTGAACTCCATGCCCGGCGTGAACGGCGTGCGGGCGCGGGTCAGGTACTCGCCGCGCACGTTGAGGATGTCGGCGAAGTTCAAGCCGACGCTGTGGACTTTAAGCAAAACCTGTCCGGCTCGAGGGGTCGGGACGGGCATGTCTTGCAATTCGAGGACTTCGGGTCCGCCGAGTTGGTTGACGCGCACGGCGCGCATGGTGGTTGGGGTCACGGTCGCGGATTTTAGCATTGCGCCCAAACGCGCGTCGGGGCTCGAGGAATCCAGCCTTGGTCGGTCTGAAAGGCTCGAGCATGCGCACTTGCACCGCGCAGAAATGATGGCTTCACACAAACCACGAAAACCTCACCGCCAGGGCAGCGGGCAGCGTGTACGGTCGCCAGCATGAACGCTCGAGGGGTGCGGATTGGTCTGTTCAGCGGTTTGATCGCGCTGCTGTGCGCGTGCGTCAATCCCACGTCGTCCACCCAACCACCGCCACTGAGTCCACCCGCGCCCTCACCGTCGCCCACGGTCAACGTGCTGCGCTATGCGCCCAGCACCGAGAACTTCGCCAACCCGGAGCGCGGCTTTTACCAGCAGGAAAGCCCGTTGTGGTTGAAGGCTGAACGTCAACCACTGAACCCAGACGCGTTGAAGCAACTGCGCACCGAGGGCGTGTCCACGTTGCGGCTCTACCTGATGTTGGACGCGGACCGCGACCGCGACATTCCCACGGCGACCCTCGAGTATTTGGGCGCGGAGTTTGCGAAGGCTCGAGCGGCGGGTTTGAAGGTCATCCCGCGCTTCGCCTATGCCTACCCGCAAGGTGGGTCGTTTCCGTACAAAGAGCCGGACGCGCCCATCACGCGCGTGCTGGGGCACATCGCGCAGTTGCAACCGCTGCTGCGCGACAACGCCGACATCATCAGCTTCGTGGAGGCTGGCTTCGTCGGCGCGTGGGGCGAATGGCACAGTTCCACGAACCAGCTGGTGGACGCGCAAGGGCGCGTGACTGACGCCTCGCGCGCCATCGTCGCGCGGCTGTTGGAGGCGCTGCCCCCGGAGCGCATGATCGCGTTGCGCTACGTCGGGCACAAACAGGCGATGTACGGCGATGCGCCGCTCACGGCGGCGGAGGCACACAGCGCTTCGGCAAGGGCGCGCATTGGGGCACACAACGATTGCTTCTTGGCGAGCGACACCGACTGGGGCACGTACGCGGAAAACGCGACGACCCGCGAGGGGCAAAAGGCGTTTCTGGCGCAAGACAACCGCGCCTTGCCGCAAGGCGGCGAGACCTGCAACAACGACGCCAGCGCCCAGCCGTACACGGGTTGCGACAACGCTGGGCGCGAGCTGCAACGCCTGCATTACAGCGCGCTCAACCGCGGCTACCTGGAGGACGTGTACGCCCGCTGGGACGAGGAGGGCTGTCTTCAAACGGTCAAGCAGCGCCTCGGCTACCGCTTTGCCCTGAGCCAAGCCAGCCTCCCCGTCAAGCTGCGCCCAAATGAGGCGTTGCGCGTGACCTTGACCGTGCGCAACGAGGGTTACGCCGCACCGTTCAACCCCAGGGGCGTCGCGCTCGTGTTGCGCGCGACGTCTGGCACGTTGACGCGGCTGACCGTGACCGACGGCTCGAGCCTGCCCACGAACCGCGCCTTGGACCCGCGCTTTTGGATGCCCAGCGAAACCACGGTGGCACCCTTGGAGGTCACGCTGCCCAGCACCCTCGAGCCCGGCGCATACGAGGTGTTGCTGCACCTGTTTGACCCGATGCCAGCCTTGCGTGATCGCCCCGAGTACGCCGTGCGCCTCGCCAACGACAAGGTTTGGGACGCGGGCTTGGGCATGAACCGCTTGGGCACGCTCGAGGTCGCGCGTTGAAGCGGCGTTGATGGCTCGAGGGATTGCGCCGCATGCAACGGAACCCGCTGAATCCTCGAGGCAGACTCGAGGGTGCACATCGAAAGCGAACGAGCCGCCTGCGGACGGGGACAAGAGAAAGTCCCTACATCAGCGCGACAGCAACTTGCACTGGATGAAAACACTCGAGTCGCCGCCTCAAACTTTGGGCGTTTCTCGATCAGTGCGCGCCCTTACCCTCGAGCAATCAGCGTGCCGTACCACTGCGGGTCAAAATTCCCACCGGAGACGATGCACGCGGTTTTGCCCGTGGGCGTAAACGCGCCGCTCCGAATGGCGGCGAGGGTGAGCGCTCCAGTCGGTTCCACAGCGAGTTTGGCTTCCAAAGCGTACCAGCGCGTCGCCTCGAGCACCGCCGTTTCACCCACCGTCACGAAGTCGTCCACGAGGGCTTGGATCACCGTCCAGTTGAGTGCGCCGATGCCTTGGGTGCGCACGCCGTCGCAGACCGTGCGGGTGACGCGCGCGGCGTCCCAAGAGCGGCGCTCGCCAGCGCGGAAAGACTCGGTGGCGTCGGCGGCGAGTTCTGGTTCCACGCCAATCACGCGGGCATTGGGGCGGAGCGCCTTCACCGCCGTGGCAATGCCCGACAGCAGTCCGCCGCCGCCGACGCAGACCAGCACGGTGTCCACGTCGCTCAAATCCTCCACGGTCTCGAGCCCGGCGGTGCCCTGACCCGCGATCACGTCGGCATGGTCAAACGGCGGAATGTACACACAGCCTCGGGTGTCACGGATGCCCAGGGCGACCGCCATGCGCGCGTCGGAGGCGTTGTCGCAACGCACGATCTCTGCGCCCCACGCGCGGGTGCGCTCCACCTTGATGGCGGGCGCGTTGTGCGGAATGACGATGGTCGCGGGGATGCCCAGCAGCGCCGCAGCCGCCGCGACGCCTTGGGCGTGGTTGCCGCTCGAGTCCGCGACCACCCCACGCACGCGGGCTTGGCTGGGGAGCCGGGCGAGGGCGTTGTACGCGCCGCGGAACTTGAACGAACCGGTGCGTTGCAGGTTCTCGCATTTGGCGTAGACCTCGCCCGGCACGGGCAACCGCACGAGCGGCGTGCGCACAGCTTCGCGGGCAATGTGCGCGGCGGCGGCGCGGACATCGTCCAAGGTGACGGGCAGGTTGGGCACTGCGCGAGTTTAACAAGCCCCTCGAGGTCTCGAGGGGCATTGATGCTGGATTGCGGGGCTCGAGCGGCGTGTTTCAACCCTGCTTGCTGGCTGGGACGTTGCGCGCGGTTTGTTCGTCGGGCGTGGGCTCGTCGTGGTTGCGCGGCGCTTTGGCTTCGCGGTCGTTGGCGCTCTTGACCGAGCCCTTGCGGCCGTCCTCGATCTCCTCGACCTCGGTTTTGCTGCGCTCGTACTGTTCGGGGAGCGAGGTGTGACCCTTGTTCTTGTCGTCTTTGTCTGGCATGGTCGGTCTCCTTTGCCCGTCAGCTTGCCCGCTGTGCCTGGAGCGGGGCTGAGACGCACGAAGGAGGGTCAACCAATGGTGAGCGCACCCATGATCGCAATGCAGGCGTTTCACCGAAAATGCGTGGGTGAGGCGAGGCCTAGGCTGCACAGCTGAAGGGAAGCGATGGCGGGGACGCTGACCTTGGCACCGCTCGAGCGTTCGCTGTTGGACGCGCTTCTGGACACCGCGACCGGCGTTGCGGTGGTGGATTTGGCGTTGCGTTACACCCATTTCAACCGCGCGCTCGCGGCGATGAACGGAACCGAAGCGCACACGGCCGTGGGCAAAACCGTGCGCGAAGTCGTGCCGCACCTGGCAGACACCTTGGAGCCCGCGTTGCGCGAGGTGCTGCGCACCGGCGAGGCGATCAGCGACCTGGAGGTCGTCGGCAGCGGCCCGGACTTGGGGCGCACGTGGCTCGAGCAGTTGCGACCCTTGCGCGACCCGGCTGGACAAATCTGCGCGGTGGCGGTGCTGATCGAAGAGACCACCCAAACGCGTTGGCGCGCGCGCGTGGATGCGTTCCGCGTCGCGCTGACCGACCACCTGCGCGTGGCGACCAACGTCGCAGACATCGAGACCTCGAGCGAGCGCTTGCTGGGCGAGTTGTTGGGCGTGAGCCGCGCGTTTTACGCGCGCATGAGCCTGGACTTCGAGCACGTCTTGATCGAGCACGACTACCACGAGGGCGTACCCAGCGCGCGGGGCGCGCACCGCTTGCGTGATTTCGGCAAGGGACTCGAGGCGCGCTTGCGCCGCGGTGAAACCTGGTTCGAGGGCGACACCACACGGTTTTCCGAAGCCGATCAAGCGCCGTACCGGGCCCTCGAGGTGCAGGCGCACGCGGTGGCGACCCTGCTGGGCGATGGGCAGCTGGTCGCGTTGTACGGCGTGCACAGCCGCGAGCCCCGGGCGTGGCAAGCGGCCGAATTGGCGCTTTTGAATGAGACCTTGGAGCGCACGCACGCGGCTGTGGAACGCTTGCTTGCCGAGACCGCGTTGCGCGAGAGCGAAGAACGCTTTCGCCAACTGGCGGAGAACACCGAGGACATCTACTGGATCACCACGTTCCCAGAGCGCACGCTGCTCTACGTCAGTCCCACCGTGGAACACGTCACGGGGTTGCGCCCGGACGACGCCGCGGCACTGGGGCGCTGGTCGGCGCACATCCACTCCGAGGACCGCGAGCACGTGGCGCAAGCGTTTGCCGCGAACCTCGAGACCGGCTTCGACGAAACCTACCGCTTCGTGCGTTCAGATGGAGCAATGCGCCCGGACGGTGGCGTGCGCTGGCTGCGCGACCGCGCCTTTCCCCTGCGCGACGCGAACAACCAGATTTACCGGGTGCTCGGCGTGACCCAGGATGTCACCGAGCGCCGCGCATTGGAAGATCGACTGCGCGCCACGCTGGACCGTGCAGCGCGGCGCGTGCAGCTGTCTGACCGACTGCGCAGCTTGGACGACCCAGAGCAGATCAAAGCACTCGCCGCCCAGTGGTTGTGCGCAGAGCTGGTCACGGAGCGCAGCCACTACATTGAACTCGAGGACGAAATCCACGGCGTGCTGCGCGCCTCGGCGAACACCACCAGCCCCGAGACGGTGCGTCGACACCGGTTGGACGCCTACGGCACGACGGTGATCCAAGCCCTGCGGCGCGGCGAGTCCGTTGCCATCGACGACGTACGCAGCGATCCGCGCTTCGATGCCGCCGAACGCGAACGGCTCGAGCGCCACGGGGTGCGCGCAGCCCTGGCGTATCCAATCGTTCGCGCTGGGCGTTTGGATTCGATTTTGGTCGCGCAGTCCACCCATGTCCGCGCGTGGAGCGACGCGGACACGCTCACCATCAACGAAGTCGCCGAGCGCGCTGCTGCCGACGCGGAACGCGCCGCGGTGCGCCGCGCCTTGCTGCGCAGCGAGGAGCGGTTCAGGCGCACCGTGGAGGACGCGCCGATTCCGATCATCGTGCTCGCATCGGACGGCGAAGTGCTCGAGTGCAGTCGCACCTGGGCAAATTTGCTGGCGGGGGCACCGCGCGGGTTCTCGAGCATCGAGGCGTGGCTGGCGCGGTTGGACGCAGCGCAAGCCGACGCCTGGCGCACCCACCTGCGCGCCGTGTTTGACAGCAACACTGGGTTCAATGGCGACACTGGGTCTGATGACCATGCCGTGCCCGAGCAGCCGACGGCCGCAGCGGCCACGCTCGCGTTCAGTGCGCGCTCCAGCGACCACGTGGTGCGCACCTGGCAACTCAGCTTCGGCACGCCGGACGTGCTCGCCGACGGGCGGCGCTGGGCGGTCGGCATGGCTGTGGACATCACCGACGCGCGCCGCCGCGAACTCGAGGGCGCGTTCTGGTTGGGCGTGCAAGCAGACTTGGCGCGGTTGGACACCAGCGACGCGATCACCCAAGCCATCGGCGAGCGCACGCGCGCGCTGCTCGACTTGACGCACCTCTTGTTCGTCGAAGTCGAAGAACTGCCAGAACGCGTCACCGTCTTCTACGACGCGCGAAGCCCAGACGCGTTCAACTTGGAAGGACGCTACAACCTGACCGAGTTTCACACCAGCGACGAGCGTGACCTGCTGCGCCACGGGGCGGTACTGAGCATCGATGACGTGCGCGCCGCAGGCCGCGATGCGGCGAGCGCAGCACAATTTGGCGCGCTCGGCACGCAGGCCCTTGTCACCGCGCCGTACGTCCGCGATGGCCGCTGGCGCTTCGCGTTGAGCGCCCACAGTGCCAACGCGCGCATCTGGACGGAGCGCGAAAGCCGCTTGCTCTCCGAACTCGCCGCGCAAGTCTACCCGCGCTTGGAGCGTGCCCGCACCGAAGCGCTGTTGCGCGATTCCGAGGAGCGCTACCGCAGCTTGTTCGACGTGATTGACGAGGGCTTCTGCGTGATCGAGATGCTGTTCGACGGGCACTTGAAGCCCTGTGATTACCGCTTTTTAGAGGTCAATCCAGCCTTTGAACGCCAGAGCGGGTTGTCCAACGCGGCTGGAAAAACCGCGTTGGAACTCGTCCCAAGCCTCGAGTCGCACTGGTTTGAACGGTACGGTCGCGTCGCGTTGAGCGGCGTCGGGGAGCGCTTCGAGAGCGCTTCGGAAACGATGGGGCGCTACTTCGAGGTCTACGCCTCCAGGGTCGGCAACCCCAGTTTGTACCGCGTCGCCGTCGTCTTCACCGACATCACTGAACGCAAACGCGCTGAAATTTCTCAACGCGAGAACCAAAACCGCCTATTGGAGATCAACGACGCCCAGCGCCGTTTTGTGAGCGATGCCGCCCACGAGTTGCGCGCGCCCTTGACGAGCATCCGCGGCAACCTAGAACTGCTCTTGCGCCACCCCAATCTGGCGGGCGAGGAGCGCGAGGAGATGATCCGCGACGCCGAGCGCGAAGCCTCTCGGTTGTCGCGCCTGATCACCGATCTGCTCGCGCTGGCACGCGGCGACAACGAGCACCGCAGCGAACACGCGCCGTTGCGCTTGGACCGCCTCGTCGAAGAAGCCTTGCGCAGCGCACGGCACCTGGGCGTTGCGCACACCCTGACCTGGGACGCCTTGCCGAGCGTGGGCGTCTCGGGCGACCGCGACCGCTTGACGCAACTGGTGCTGGTCATGCTCGAGAACGCGTTCAAATACACGCCCGCCCCCGGTGCGGTCCACGTTTCCCTGACCGTGAACGGCGACACCGCTTGCCTGCGCGTGCGCGACAACGGGCCTGGCATCGCAGCAGCCGACCTCGAGCGCGTGTTCGAGCGTTTCTACCGCGCCGACAAGAGCCGCACCCCAGGGCGCGACCCCGGCGGCACGGGACTGGGCTTGCCCATCGCGCGGCAGATCGCGCACGCGCACGGCGGCAGCGTGCATTTGGAGAGCGAAGTCGGCATGGGCACGACGGCAGTGGTTTGCCTGCCCGTTGTCAAGGAGGCGTGAACTACGGGCTGGTTTGCTGCACGCCGTTCGCCCAAATTTGCCAGAGGTCGCCGCGCTGCACCGCGTCTCCTGGAACGCGCATGGTCACGTACACCTGCGCCGTTTGGTAGCACGGATACGTGACGGACAAACTGAACCAATCGCTCGAGCGCAACCCTTTGACCGTCTGTCCAAGCGCATCGGTGATCGTGCGAATCTGCTTGTACAACGCTGCCCAGTCCCTCGAGTACACGCCGCACGACTGGGCTATGTAGCTCATGCCGTACCCGGAGACGTAGTTGACGTTGAAATTCAACCCGGTCGCGGCGCTGATCGCCGCCATCATCGGTTTGGCGGTGTTGTACGCAGTATTGATGTCAAACGGCACGGTTTGGGCGCGAGCCAAACCAGCCAGGAGCAGGCACAGGAAAACGAGGCGTTTCATCACCCGAGGTTATCCTCGAGCCTGCAGGATTGCTGGTCGCAATCTGCTCGAGCAACACGGGGCGGTGCCCGCACTCCAGCGTTCGCACGTCACTCGCATGCCACGCCATCATTGTCGCGGTCCAAGCGGGAGCGGTACCCTGGCTCACCGCGCAGGATCGGTGCCGCTCCAGCCGCTCGAGCCGCCGCGCAATTCGGGTAGTACGGTTCTTCGGCTGCGCTCGGCGCTGGCCTCGGCACGGGTGGCGGTGTTACCCGCGCCGTGCCCGCCGTGGGCAGTGCGCTCGGTGAGCGGCGATACTCCCAGGGCATTTGGAACGTGCCCGCCCACAAGCCGCGCTTGGCGGCTTTGGCTTGGGCTTCGTGACCCGCGTAATCGCGGCTGTATTGCCGGTACGCCACGGCGAGTCCGCTCGAGACCAGCCACGCGTTCAAGTCTTCACTGCCCAACCGGCACACGGCGACCAGCCGTCCGTAGCGGTCACGGTCGCGCGTTTGGCAGGTGATTGTGCGGTTCGTGATTCGCGCGGCCAGGCGATTGGCGCTTTGCGCACCACAGCGGTAACGCGCGCCGCTCGAGTTCAAACACAGTTGCCCACTCTCCGGGGCGTCCACGCCGTGCAGCCTGATCTTCGTGCCGCGAAGGCTGAGCGTGTCGCCATCGGTCACCGTGGCGATGCCCGTGGTGCTCGAGGGGGCCGCCAACACGGATGCGGCGAGCAGCACCGCGCCCAGAGCCAAAATCCGTTTCAACATGCGTGTCCTCCCGTGGCACACGCCCACCCACGGGAACGTTGTCCCGTGCGCGAACCCAGTCGCGTATTGCAACCCGAGGAAATGAACCCGTCCGTGGAGAGGTCGCAAACCGTGTGGACCCAATGTAAAAGGCGCTGGCAAAACGGGGTGTGCGCGCTGCCGCAGACGAATCGAGTAAAGTATTACGTTTGACACACCATTTCGAGCCAGTGAAACACACTCAGCAGCGTGCGCCAACACCAGCCTCGAGCGATCTACCCGTGCCAGGCGTAGTACATGCCCTGCGACAGGGCGTGCGAAGCGTTGGCGTCGTCCACCCAGGCGAAATGCTCGAGGAGTTGCCCCCGCGCGTCATCCTGGGTCAGTTCGCCGCCGTACGCACGCTCCCCCAACGCGTTCGCCCAGACTTGCGCGCGTTCGCATTCTTGCTGCAACCGCCGCAGCACCGCGTCGTCCAATCCTGGCAGGCGTTCACGCAGGCGTGGCAGGAGCGGCATTCCCAAACGCGGACCCCACTGCATCAGTTCGTCGTAGGCGACGTTCAAGTGCGCAGGCTCAAGGGGCGTCACGCGCCCGAGTGTAGCGGTTGGCTCAGGATGTTCAGCAAAACGCCTCAGGCCTTAAAACCCGAGGCGTTCTTTTGGAGCGGGAGATGGGGTTCGAACCCACGACATTCAGCTTGGGAAGCTGACGCTCTACCGGCTGAGCTACTCCCGCCCGCGTGGAAAAAAGGCTACGGCTCGAGGCTCCATTTGTCAATTGTCGCTGCGCGATTTCCAGCGCGCCCGAGACCGCGTTTGCTACAGTTGACGCACTTCACGCACCAACAGGGGAACCCATGTCTGAACCAAGCGCGCCACAACCGGATTTGCTCCTCGAAACCCAGGGCGCGGTGGCGCTGTTGCGCATCAACCGCCCCAAGGTCATGAACGCGTTGAACAGCGGCGTGGTGGGCGCCATCGCCGATGCCCTCGAGCGGATTCAGGGAGACTCGAGCATCGGCGCGGTGGTGCTCACCGGCAATGGCGACCGCGCGTTCGCGGCGGGGGCGGACATCGCGGAGATGGCGAACGGCGCACCGACCGCCGACAGTGCTCGAGGTTGGGCGCGCATCGCGGCGTTTCAGAAACCCTTGATCGCTGCCGTCAACGGACTGGCGCTCGGCGGCGGTTTGGAACTGGCGATGACCTGCGACATCGTGGTTGCGTCCGAAACCGCACGCTTCGGGCAACCCGAAATCAATTTGGGCATCATTCCCGGCGCGGGCGGCACGCAACGCTTGACCCGAGCCGTCGGCAAGTCCTTGGCGATGGAGATGGTCTTGAACGCGCGCATGCTCTCGGCCGACGAAGCCCTGCGCGTCGGTTTGGTGAGCGGCGTGTACCCCGCAGAGATGCTGTTGCACTACGCGCTCGCGCTGGGCAAGCAACTCGCGGCGCGGGCACCACTGGCGATTCGCGCGGCGAAGGCAAGCGTCAACGCGGCGTTTGAGCACGGGCTCGAGGGCGGTTTGAACGTGGAACGCGGGCACTTCGCGGCGCTGTTCAACACCGAGGACCAACGCGAGGGCATGACCGCTTTCTTGGAGAAACGCCGCGCCGTTTGGAAAGGCAAATAACCGCGTGCCCAACCGAGGCTCGAGACCGCCCTCCACGTGTCGCCTCGGGCTTGTGGTGAGGGCATGACGCGCGTCTCCGAGCACGGGGCCAGGGGACGCGCGGGCGGGTTCGTCGTGCGTGGCGCACTCGACGCGCTCGAGGTCGTGCTGTTGCAGCGCTTTAAACCAGAGCGTGGCGAGTACTGGGTGGTTCCCGGCGGCGGCGTGGAACCCGAAGAAACCGCTCGGGACGCAGCGGCGCGCGAACTCTTGGAGGAAACCGGGCTCGAGTTCAGGCTGTTGGGTCAACTCTACGAATCGGTGAACCCGGTCTCTGGGCGGGTCGCGCATTACTTCGTGGCGCGTTGGCTGGCGGGCGAACCGTGCTTACACGCCGCCAGCCCGGAAGCCGTGGAGCGCCGCAGCCCGGACAACCGCTACGCGCCGCGCTGGGTGCGCGCGGGCGATGTGCACGCGTTGCCGCTCTTTCCATCCGTGATCCGGGACCGTTTGAAGGAAGACCTGCGCGCGAGTCTCGAGGGTGGCATCAATCCCGTGCGGCTCGAGGAAACGGATTGAAGGCTCGAGACCGCGCATTGACTTTGAGACCGCGCGACCACCGCACCGCTGTTCGTAGGGGTCAAGCATGCTTGACCCGGTGCTGCGCCAGCAGCACCAACGTCCCTCGAGAATCGGGTTGCACACGCAATGTTCGAGACCCAACGATCCACGTGCATTCCGCGAGCCACCGTCGCACTGGACAGGGACAAGCCCTGTCCCTACATGGTCTACGGCCCTCGAGCCGCAGCGGTGCGGCTGCGCGTTAGACTGGGTTCAAATCCCCTCGAGCCCTCGAAAGGAACCCCCATGTCCTCCCACCCCGTGGTCCTGTCTGCCCTGAACGACGGCGTGTTGACGCTGACGATGAACCGCCCAGAAGCGTTAAACGCCGCGAACGAGGAACTCTTGAGCGCGCTCGCCGCGGGGCTCACCCAAGCCGAGCGTGACGACGCCGTGCGCTGCATCGTCGTCACCGGGGCGGGGCGCGGCTTTTGCAGCGGCGCAGACTTGAAGGCGGGCATTCGAGGGTCATTGAAGGCGCACCTGGACAAGACCTTTCGCCCGGTGGTGAGCAAGATGCGTTCCATCCCGAAGCCAGTGATTACTGCTGTCAACGGCGTCGCCGCCGGCGCGGGCGCGAGCATCGCGCTCGCGGGGGACATCCGCGTGTTTGCGCAGAGCGCCGTGTTCGTGGAAGCCTTCATCGGCATCGCCCTGATCCCGGATGCGGGCAGCACGTGGTTCTTGCCGCGTTTGGTGGGGTACAACCGGGCGTTCGACTTGATGGTCAACGCGGAAAAAGCGAATGCCGAGGACGCGTTTGCGATGGGCTTGTGCGAGCGCGTGTACCCGGACGCCAGCTTCGCGGATTCCGTGCAGGCGATGGCGCACAAACTCGCCAGCGGCCCGACGAAGACGATTGGGTTGACCAAGCGTGCGCTGAACAAAGCCATGACCTGCACCCTGGAAGAAGCGCTCGAGTACGAGGGACAGTTGCAGGACATCGCGGGCGCGAGTGCGGATTTCAAGGAGGGCGTGCAGGCGTTCTTGGAAAAGCGCGCCGCCAAATTCACGGGACGCTGACAGGCTCGAGGTGATTGGTGTGGCGTTCATAGACCTCAACGCAGACGTAGGCGAAAGCTTTGGCGCGTACCGCATCGGAGAGGACGACGCGCTGCTGGCAGTGGTCTCGAGCGCGAACGTGGCCTGCGGCGCGCACGCGGGCGACGCGGTAACAGCGTGGCGCACGCTGAAGACTTGCGTTTCGCGCGGCGTGGCGGTCGGAGCCCACGTCGGGCACCGTGACCCCTACGGCTTCGGGCGACGGGCAATCAAACTTGGGTTCGACGAAGCCTACGCGGAGACGCTGTTTCAAATCGGCAGCCTGCGCGCGATGCTGCGCGTCTTGAACGCGCCGCTGCACCACGTCAAAGCGCACGGCGCCCTCTACAACCAGATGTGCACCGATGAAGACTTGTGCCGCGCGGTGGCGCGGGCGGTGCGCGATTTCAGCGCAACCTTGCCGCTCGTCGTGCGCGCGGGCTCCGATGCCGTGGGGTGGACACTCGAGGAAGGGTGTGCGGTCGTGGAGGAGGTCTTTTTGGACCGCGGGTACTTGCCCGACGGCTCGCTCGTGCCCAGATCGTCGCCCGAGCACGAATCCGTCATTCACGACCCCGAGCGCATCGCCGCTCGAGCCCTCGAGTTCATGCGTTCGGGCACGGTCGAAGCGGTGGACGGAAGCGAGCTACACTTCCAAGCGGGCACATTGTGCGTGCACGGCGACACGTCGGGCGCGACGGCGCTGGCCCGCGCAGCGCGGGCGGCGCTCGAGGCAGCAGGACACCGCGTCCAGCCGTACGCGGTGAACAAACCCAGTGCTTAGCTTCGCGCCAGGCGGCGAGGCGGGGTTGTACGCCATCCTTGGACCCGAAGGGATTGACGCGGGCGTCAACGCCCGCGTGCACGCCTTGGCGCGTGCATTGGAGGGCACAGCGGGCATCACCGATTTGATTCCGGGGTACTGGAACCTGTACATCGAATTCGATCCAAACGTCTCGAGCGTTGCCGCATTGAAAGCCCGCGTGCGCCGCCTCGAGCCGACGTTGGACAGCGCACCCTCGAGCGGACGAACGCACGTGATTCCCGTGCGCTACAACGGCGCGGATTTGGACGACGTGGCAGCACTGACGGGTCTCGCGCCTGGCGAGGTCATCTCGAGGCACACCGCGCGCGACTACACCGTGTACGCGGTCGGCTTCACGCCCGGCTTCCCGTATTTGGGCACCCTCGAGTCTGCGCTGCACGTGCCGCGCCTGGGCACGCCCCGATTGAGCACACCCGCGCACAGCGTCGCCATCGCGGGCGCGCAAACCGGCATCTACCCCTTGCCCTCCCCTGGCGGGTGGCGCGTCGTCGGCACGGCGCTCCGGCGCGTGTTCGACCCGCACCGCGCGAAACCCGTGCTCTTGGAGCCCGGCGACACCGTGCGCTTCCAAGCCGACGCGCACGGTTCGCTCGAGCCTGCCGCACTCCCCACAGACACGACGCCCGAGGGCACACCCGTGTTCGCGGTGCTCGAGGCTGGGTTGCTGAGCAGCATTCAAGATGGTGGGCGGTACGGCGTCGGGCGCTACGGTTTGGCTCGAGCGGGCGCGCTGGACGCGCGGGCGGCGCGCGTCGCCAACGCGCTCGTCGGCAATGCGCCCGGCAGCGCAGTCGTGGAAATGACCTTGCGCGGTCCGACCCTGCGCACCCTCGAGCCTGCGCTCGTTGCAATTGCAGGTGCGGGTATGGGCGTGCGTTTGAACGGACGTTCGCTCGAACTCAACTCGAGCCTGGCGGTCAAACCCGGCGACACCCTCGAGTTTCCAGGTGCGCCCGACGGCGTGCGCGCGTACCTTGCCGTGCGCGGCGGCTTCGCAGGCGCGCGGCTCTACGGGTCCACCAGCACCGACCTGCGCGCGGGGCTCGGCGGGCAAGCGTTGCGCTCAGGGGGCACGCTGCACCGCCTCGAGGCTCGCGGCTCAGTGCTCGAGGGCAGACGTTGGCACAGCACCCTCGAGCCAGGCGCAGTGGCGGCGTTGCGCGTGACCCCAGGACCGCAAGCGCACTTGTTCCCACCGCTGACGTGGCGCACGTTGCTCGAGGGCACGTACCGCGTCGTCAGCGGTGACCGCATGGGCATTCGCCTCGAAGGACCCGCGCTCGAGGCGGCGCGCTTCGACATCACCAGCGAAGGCGTGCCCGTCGGCGCGGTGCAAGTGAACTCGGGCGGACAGCTAATGCTGCTCCTGAACGACCGCGGTACACTCGGCGGGTACGCGAAGATTGCCGTGCTACGACGCTCGAGCCTCGATGTGGTGGCGCAATTGCGCCCAGGGGCGCGCGTGCGGTTCGCGCTCGGGTGAGCTGGGCTGGACGGCTCGAGACTTGAACGACGCCCTTCCACGAACCCAGCGCCGCCAAGGACAGCGTTGAACGCCAGTTCACAACCCGTAAACATCCTGGAGGCAAACTGCGCACCATGAACGAGGCTGTGCAATGACCGCGCCGACCCAGAATTCCGTCGCCCCTCGAGCCGCGCCGCTGTCCGCCCTCGAGTGGCAGCGCTTCGAGCGTGTGGGTGCGGCGCTCGCGCTGCTGGGAATTTTCCTGACCTTCTTCGGGCTGACCTGGGACATCCAGTGGCACGCCGATGTCGGACCGGACACGTTCTGGACGGTGCCGCACCTGTTCGTCTACGCGGGCAGTGCGATCACCGGCTTCGCCTGCCTGACCACGGTGCTGCTGAGCACGGCGTTGCGCACCCCTCGAGCCGATTTCATCCCCGTGCTCGGCGGGCGGTTTCGCGCGCCACTCGGGTTCATCGTCGCGGGCTTCGGCGCATTCGGATTCCTGCTGTTTGGCACCTTCGACCAGTGGTGGCACGTGATCTTTGGCTTCGATGTCTCCCTGAGTTCCCCGCCGCACATCGGCTTGATCCTGTCGGCACTGACCAGCATGGTCGGGGCGATGCTCGTCTACGTGCGCGGACGGCGCGTCGGGGCTTTGGCGTTCAGCGCGGCATTGGCGATCAACCTGGGCTTCACGCTGCCGGTGCTGACGTTGATGTTCTGGGAAATGGACCAAAGCTGGGCGTTTCTGGTCTTCCCCACGCTGTTCATGGTCACGGGCATGCTGCTCACCGCGAGCGTTACCCGCAACCCGTGGTGGGTGCTGGGCATGGTTGTGATCTTCACGGCGTTTCGGTGGATCAATTGGTGGCTCGTGCCGGAGTTGACACAAGCCTATGCCTCGAGCCTCGGGCTGGCTTTGCGCGACACCGCCGAGGGTTTTCCGCTGATGCCCTTCTTCATGCCAGTGCTCGCGCCGGTCACGGGTTTGGTCGCGGCTGGACTGCTCTTGCTCGCGCGGACGAAGGGGTGGAACGCGACACTCGCCGCCACCCTCGTGGGCGCGATTGCCGCACCCGTGCTGTACCTGGACGGCAGCTTGATCTCGTTCGCCAAAGACCCAGTGATGGTCGCGCCGGTCGTGCTCTTGGGCGCGCTGTCGGGTTGGCTGGGGTGGCAACTCGGCGTGGTCGCGCGCTTGGGCAACCGTGAACTCGAGGCGGTGACGCGTTGATGCGGCGCGTCATCGCGTTTGTGCTGGTGCTCTTCTGGGGGCTCGCGCTGGCCAGCGTGCCCCCGATAGTTCACACCGAAACTTTGCAGGTTGGACCGCACGCGGTGAAATTTGAATTCACCGATTGGCCGGTCCGCTCCGAGCGTTCCTTGGACATCATCTTTGCACCAGCCAGCGGCATCGCGGGACTGCGCGGCAACCTCGAGATCATCCGTCCCGACGGTCAACGCGCGCATCGCTACGGGCTCTTGCCCCGTTACCCTCGAGACCGCACCCGCTGGGGATTGGACTCCATCGCACTGCACGGCGAGGGGCAATTTAAGTTCAAGGTCAACATCGGCTCGGACATGGGCACGTTGCCACTCGAGGTTGGACCGCGCCCAGCGGGTCCTCCTGAACTCTTGATCGCGCTGTTGTCGCTCGTGCCCATCGGTGCGCTCGTCGTCGTCACGGTGCGCGCGTGGGCGCAGGTCAAACCGCAACGCAGCCGCGAAGCCAAAGCATGGTGAACCGATTCTCGAGGAGACGCGCGCCTCTGGTCACTGAATCCGGTCTCGAGTAGCCTGAACCGGTGGTCGTGATGCGTTTTCTCCTCGTCCTGCTCGCTTTGGTCTTCTCCAGCCGCGCCGCTGCGCACGCGGTCGCGGTGGACATGGACACGTTCATCGAAGACGGCGCGCTCGTCGTGCTGATGGGCGACCCGAACGGTTTGCCGATCAACAACGCCAAACTGGAATTCGTGCTGTACAACGAGCAAGGCTCGAGTTTCAACGCGGTCATCCCGCAAACCGCTCAGGGCGAGTACCGCGTGCGCGCCCCGGACGCCCCGGCGGGCGCGTACACCCTCGTGCTGCGCGATTCCACGTTTCCGGGCGAAGCGCTCGAGGCTCGAGCCGACGTGCGTTACCCGCTCGCCAAGCCCGTGCGCCTTCGCCTGCCGCCATCCCCAGCGGGTGCGCCGAGCGTGTCGCTGCTCGTGGTTCTGACCCTCGCACCCGTGGGTTTGAGCCTCTTGGTGCTCGCGTTTATCCTGATCGCGCGCCCAAAAGTCAAAGCCTTGGAGCCCATCCCCTCGAGCCCCGAAGCTCCCCGAGAGGAGACCCGATGAACCGCCTGCTTTTGTTCGTGCTCGCCGTGCTGGTCGCGTGCGCGCCACAAACCCGTCAGCAACTCGAGGTCAAACTGGAGCCGACCACGCAGCAGGTCGGCAAGCGCAACCTCGCCTTGGCCATCACCCGCGACGGCAAGATGCTCAAAGACGCCACCGTGAACGTCGAAGGCACGATGACGCACGCGGGCATGGGCGTGGTTCGTGCCAGTGCCGTGGAGTGCGACCCAGGCGTGTACTGCGTGAACGCGTTTGACTTCAACATGTCCGGCGATTGGGTGCTGACCGTGACCGCCAAGGTCGGTGGGGAAACTTTGAGCGGCGAAGCCAGGCTCGGGGTGAAGGAATGAACGCCGCATTGACCGAATGTAAACATCCGGGGCGACGGGCGGCTCTGTCAACCGTAGGGGCGACCCCCCGTGGCCCGTGCAACAGCACAACGTTCGCGGCTCGGGCATCGAATGGATCTCGAGGGTCGTTTGTGCGAGCCGAGCTTCGAGGGGCGCTGCTGCGGCTTGCGCTGCAGAGGATTTGCGATGGCAAACCCCTACGGGTACGGTGGATGCCCGGTCTCGAGATCACGTTCGAGGCTGGGTTCTCGAGGATGGGCGGTTGACCCAGGTTTCTGCCACACGCGGCATTGGGCGATTTGACCTGCTCAGCCTGCCCGTGGTCGGCGCGTTCGTGCGTTGGCGCTACGCGCGCTTCGCGTTGCAATTGCCACTGGCGATGCTCGCGGCGCTGGCGGTGTACGACGGCTTCACCGGGCGGCAGATCGCGCCGCTCAACACCGCGACGGTCAGCGTCTGGGTGCATTACCGTGGACTGGTCGCGCTCGCCATCGCGCTCGTCGGCAACCTGTTCTGCGCGGCGTGCCCATTGATGCTCACGCGTGGCGCGACCAAAGCGTTGAAACGCGTCCTGCCCGAGTTCGGGGTTCCGAAAGCCCTGAGAAACAAGTATTTGGTGCTCGGGTTGACGCTGGTCTTCTTGTACAGCTATGAACACTTCGACCTCTGGGCGAGCCCGTGGCTGACCGCGTGGCTGATCCTCGGGTATTTCGTCGCGGCGCTGCTGACCGACGCGCTGTTCCCCGTGGGCACGTTCTGCAAATACGTTTGCCCGTTGGGGAATTTCAACTTCGCGCTGGCAACCAGTGCGCCGACGCAGATCACCGCGAAGAACCAGGGCGTGTGCGAGACCTGCGAGGGCAAGTACTGCCTCACCGGACGCGTGGAAACCGCGACCACCCGAGCACCCATCACCGGGCACCGCAGCGAACATGTCCTGATCGAACTGCCGATGGTCAGCGCACCCTCGAGCGTGGGAGGCTCCTCGAGCAACGCGGCTTCGAGACCCACCTCGAGACCGGGCGCGTTTCCGGGGTGTGAAACCGATTTGTTCGTGCCCGCGATTCACAGCAACACCGATTGCACGCTGTGCTTCAACTGCGTGCGCGCCTGTCCGTACGACAATGTGGCGCTGACCACGCGCGCCCCAACCCTCGAGGCTGCGACCGTGCGCCCCACGACCCCGTGGGCGTGGTTCATCGCCGTGCTCGCCTGGGCGGGGTTGGTCAACGCCTTTGCGATGATCCCACCGTTTTTTGCGACCGCCGCGTGGCTCTCGGGCGCACTTGGAACTCGAGATGAAGGCTTGCTGTTGTTCATCATCCAAGCCGTCGGCATCGGCGTGCCAGTCGCGCTCACTTGGTTCGCCACTCGGGGACGCCTGCGCGATTGGGTCGGCGTGCTGATGCCGCTGTCCATCGCCGCATGGGGCGGGCACTACCTGTTTCACTTCGTCACCGGGTACAACACGCTCGTGCCAAACATGGTCGGCGCGCTCGTCCGCATGGGAATTCCACTCGAGGTTCCGCCGTTCCCCGGCGTCGTGCGCAGCGACGCGATCTTCCCCGTGCAAGCCGTGATCTCCTACGCCGCGCTGTTCATGAGCCTGTGGGTCGCGTACCGCCGCGCCAAAACCCTGCACCCGCGCGCCAACGCTCGAGACCTCGCCGTGGCGATGCTGCCGATGGTCGTGGTCGCAATCCTGTTCAACGCGCTCACGCTGTTGATCTTCGCGCAACCGATGCAAGCGCGGGGCAGTTTGTTGCAGTGAAGCAGCCACGACCACGAGACCGCGCGATCACCGTGCTGGTTCTTGTAGGGGAGCAGCATGCTGCTCCCAGTGCGTCGGGAGCCGCACCAACGTCCCTCGAGATGCAGTTTGAAATCTGATCCTGGAGACCTATTTACCGTTCATCCCACTGCGCCACCACGAGCACCACGCCACGCTCGAGGCTGAGTGTCACCATCCCTTTGGCGACGTTGGAAATCCCGAGGCTCGAGCCGAACCCGAGTGTGGCGCGGTCCAAATCCCAGCGCGCACCGCGAATGCTCAAGCCGTGCGCGTCACCCTCGAGCGCGAGCGCACTAAAAGTCTGCCCTGCTGTGAGCGCCAACTCGAGGGGACACTGTGGTGTGAGCACCCAGCCGCTCTCCGTGCCGCTCTCGAGGTTCACTGTAAATCCCTGCGCTGTTTCTCGAGCCGCCATCAATGCGATGCCCAGGGCGTGGTCGAAGCGCCCGCCGAACGCACCCAGCACCAAGGCTTCGGTCGCGCCGCGAGCCTTGGCTGTCATCAGAGCGAGTTCCAGGTCGGTCTGGTCTTTCTCCGTCGGGTGCGTCTGACGCGGCGCGTTCAGCGTCAAGCCGTCGCTCGAGTCGAAATCCCCGACCCACACGTCCACGGTCAGCCCCAACGCCGCCGCGTGGCGCGCGCCGCCATCGGCGGCAACAACCAGCGCCGCGTCGCGCACGCGCTCGAGCGCGCGGGGCGTGACGACCAGTTCACCGCCCGCGAGGAGCAATGCCAAATGGCTCGAGGAAGCGTGCATGGGTGGCGCGGATCATACCGGGCTCGAGCATTGAGACTCGAGCCGAGATGTACCCTCTACAGCATTTCCCGAGTTCCACTCCCACCCTCCCAAAGTGCGGTCGGGTGTCTGCTTCACTCGATAAATGCTGATTTGTTCTACTCGCGTCACGCCTTGCGTGCATGGGCACGACGCTCGCCAGGTTTGTGACGGTGGGGCAGTCACAAACCTGGGAACCGCTGTAGGGGCTGGGTTATTCGCGTGGAGCAAAATCTCGAGACTCGAGTTCGAAACCTTTCAAACCAGCCTCTACACAAGCATGTGCCGCTGTGCCTCGAGAATCACACGTCCGTTTCAGCGCGCAGCAACTCCGCCAGCGTTTCACGGCGGCGCAGCATCACCCATTGCCCGCCTTCGAATAGCACCTCGGCGGGTCGCGGGCGTGTCAGGTAATGGCTGCTCATGCTCGAGCCGTACGCGCCTGCGTCCAAGAGCTTCAGAACATCGCCGGGTTGCGGGTCGGGCAGCGTCACATCCCTGGCGAGCACGTCGCCGCTCTCGCAGGCGGGTCCGGCGATGTCCACCGTGACAGCAGCGCGCAGGGGCGCAGCCTCCAGAGGCTGAACGGGGTGCGTCGCGCCGTACATCATCGGGCGGATCAGCTCGGTCATGCCCGCGTCCACGACGGCGAACGAGCGCGCGGTGGCTTTGCGCTCGAGCACCGTGGTCAAGAGCACGCCGCTTTGTGCGACCAGCCAGCGACCGGGTTCCACCCACAGTTCCGTCGCCCCGAACGCACGCGCAGCGTCCCAGCCAAGTTTTGCCAAGGGCGCGAGGTCGAAATCCAGCCCAAACCCGCCGCCCATGTCGAACACGCGCCGCGAGCCGATCTGCGACGCGAGGTTCGCCATGCGTTCCAAGGCATCGGTGTAATCGTGCGGGTCGGTGATGCTGCTGCCGATGTGCATCTGCAAGCCCATGACCTCGAGCCCAGCGCGTTCGGCGTTGCGCACCGCTTCGGGCACGTCGCCCAGCGCCACGCCAAATTTGCTGTTCGCATTGCCGGTCGCCAAGTGGTCGTGGGTGCTCACGGTCAAGCCGGGGTTCACGCGGATCAACACTTGCGCACCGAAGGCGTGGCTGGCGGCTCGGGCGGCTTCGGTCTTGTTGTCCAGAATCAACCGCGCGCCGACCTCGCGGGCGCGGCGGTAATCCGCAATCAGCTTGCCCGGACCGTTCAAGACAATTTGATCGCCGCTCGCGCCCGCCATCACCGCCCGCTCGAGTTCGCCGCCGCTGACCGCTTCAAAGCCCACGTTCATGGCGTTCAAACGTTTTAGGATGCCCAGCGCGGGGTTGGCTTTCATCGCGTAGAACACGCGCGCCTCGCCGAAGGCTGTTCTCAAACGCTCGAGTTGATGTTGAATTCGCTGCCAGTCGTAGGCGTAGAGCGGCGTGCCGTAGGTGCGCGCGGCAGCGCCGAGGGCGTCGTTGAAAGCGGCACGGTTGAAGGCTACGCTGTCGGATGCCAGGGTCACACCTGCGATTCTACCCACGGCGCAATCTCGAGCAGCGCCTTCACTTCCAGGCTGGCGGCCACGGTTTTGGGTCTGAATCCGCGCTCCACCCAAACGGTTTTCATGCCCGCGTTGATGCCGCCTTGCACGTCGCGCGCGGTGTTGTCCCCGACCATCACGCAGGTCTCGAGGGGCACCTTGAGTTCACGGGCGATGACTTCAAAAATGCCGCGCTCCGGTTTGCCGATGCCCGCTTCACCACTGATGACGACCGCGTCCATCCAGTGCATCAGCCCGCACCCTTCAAGCTTCTGGCGTTGCAAGAGGCGCACGCCGTTCGTGACGATGCCCAATTTGAGGTTCCTGGCGCGCAAACGCACGAGCAGTTCGTCCACGTCGGGGTACAGCGGGTAGCGCGAGCGCAGCGCGATCCAGAGTTGGCTCAAGGCTCGAGGGTCGCCGTGCAGATCGCAGGTTTCTAGAGCGCGCGACCACGTGCCCAAGCGGTACTCCTCGATCACCGCCTCGAGCATCGCCTCGCTGGGGTTGCGCAGGTCGTAGCGCGCCCACAAACCCTCGTATGCGCTGTGTCCAATGCGGTTGGCGTATTCCAAAGCGTCCGCTGGCAGCGCCGCCCACAGCGCTTTGGCGCACTCGGCGGCCGTGTGCGCCAGGCGCGTTGCCGCGTCGCGGTTTTGGGTCACGCCCAGCGCACAGATCAAGAAAGCGTGCTCGCAAACGGGTTCGTCCAAGATCAGCGTTTCGTCCAGGTCAAACAGCACGGTGGTGAGCATGGGTGCAGTGTACGGCAGGGCTCGAGGGTGGTGGCTCGAGGTGGTGCGTCTCGCGTTCAGCGCGGGCGTTTGAACGCGTTCACGACCCAGCCATACAGGGTGGGGATGCCTTCGGTGAGCAGCCACAGGTACAGCATCAACCCAAGCGTAATGACGTAAATTTCGCGGTGATCGCCGGGATTGAACGCCGTGAACGACACACTGGCGCTGACGCCGGTCAACGCGGCTCGAGCCAAGCCGGGGCGTTTGCGACCGCCGTGCCAAACCTCCCACGCGCCGAGCAGCACGGACGCCAGCACCTCCCAGCGCAGAATTTGCGCCGGGTAAAAGCGCAACGGTTGGGACAGCACCGCCATCGTGCCCAAAATCAGCAGCGGATAGCCCCACACTTCCCAAGGCTCGAGCGGATCACGGAACATGCACCACCCATTTCAATCGCTGCGACGGCGCGGGTCAAGCAAAAACCGATGGGGCCCGAGTGCTTTGTTGCTCGAGCCAAAGCAGACACCCGCAGTTCTGGCTTGCGCGAACGGGGGCGGGATTACTTGAGCGGAAACACTTTGCTCGAGACCACGAGTCCCCGCTCTGGCGCACGTCGGTCGTAGCGCAGGCTCGAGATGGTCGTGACTTTTTTCGTGTAATCGTTTTGCTGATAGGAGAGCAGCAGCAACCCGTTGCGAAGCTCAAAGCTCGGCGTTTGCCCGTCCCTGACCGCGTTGCGCACCCGTCCAGCCCAATCGGTCAACACGGTCTCGGTGACGCAGTGTTCCACGGCGACGCTCTGTTTGCGCAGCAGCGCCAATTGCGCATTCAACTCGAGCCAGACGACGTTGATGGTCGTGCTCGCGCCGCACATGCCTTGGACGTTGCAATTGCCTTGCTGGGAAAGTTGCAGCACGACGTACCAGCGCGCGTTTTTTTGCACTTGATCGAGCACGCGCGGATTGAGCGGCGTCGGGCTGGGGCGGCTCTTGGGGTCTGAGCCATCGTACGTGCCCGCCGTGCAGCCTGAGAGGTCGTTCGTCAAATTCACGCTGCTCGAGACGCTGCCGAGCGTGAACCGGAGTTGCGCGCCGGTCAACCCGACGATGCGCACGGGGTCGCGCGGACTTTGCTGCGCGGGCATGGACTGCGCGAGTGCGATGCCCCAAACCACGACGAAAAACGTGAGGAAACCCAAGATTTTGGAGCGCATGCCGTGATGCTACCGCCCGACATGAACGCGGCTCGAGAGGCGGTGATTCCCCTCGAGCCTGACGCTTCAATCCGCATCTTTGGTCAATGTTTTGTCGAAGCCGATGTAGAGCTTGGCGTTCGCGTTGCGCGCCAAGTCGCGCAGGGTTTCCAACTCTTCCAGGCGCATCAACGCTGGGTGCGCGCTGTAGGCGCTGGCGGCGTCCGCGCGTTCCCGCAGGGCGCGCAACTCCGCCTCGAGCGCGATGCGGGTGGCTGCGGCACTCGCCTCGGCTTCCAGGCGCGTGGTCGTCGCTCGAGTCTCGCTTTCAACGCGCTGGGTTTCCGCGTTCGCAGTGGCAGCGATGCCTGCGAGTTCGGCTTTCGTGCGCGCTTCAACCAATTGCGCTTGGGCGTTGCGCTCCGCCGCCAAGACGCGGTTCATGATCTCTTGCAGGTTGCCGGGGAAGACCAAGTCCTTCACGTCCGCGCGCAGGATCGCCACGCCGTAGCCAGCGGCGATGCCCGTCACTTGGGCGCCGATGTCCTCGGAGAGCTGGTTGCGATTCATCAAGATGTCCTCGAGCGACATGCTGGCAAGCGAACGCCGCGCGGCGAGTTGGACGTCGCTGTAGAGGCGGTCCTCGTAGTTTTCTACCGCGTGCAGCGCCGCCGTTGGGTCAATGACCTTGAACTGCACGATGATGGACACGCGCAGCGCCACCTTGTCACGGGTCAAAATCTCCTGCCCTTTGATGGTCAAGTCGCGCTCGCGGATGTCCACGAGGCGGTACTCGACCTCCGCTTTCGGCTTGAAGAAGCCTGCACGCGGCAGTTTGTAGCGCCCCGCGCCGAGCACGCGGGTGAGCACGCCGTTTTCGTACCACAGCGCGCGGTGCGTGTCTTTGATGATGAGTTCGTTGGTGTTGGTCATGTGCTTCCTGCCTTCACGCCCGAGCGTTTCCTCGAGCCATTGGTGTACAAAACGGGGAGCCTCGCATCGTGGCGTGATGTGAAGGACGGGTGGTCAGATCGCTCTGCGTGAGACGGCCAATCAGTGAGGGCCGTTTACCAGACCTGTTGATGCCCGCTTCTACTCCAGCCGAGGCTCGAGGGTCAGTGTAAAGAAACGTCCCCTCGAGCGCGTGCGTCAAATGCGTCAGCGGCGCGTAGGCGTTTCAGCGCAGGGCTCGAGGCACGCCGCTTTTTTACGGCATTGCATCGCGTGCCTTTGCCACGCGAACCCTCGGGTTGTGCAAAGCGAGCAACGACCGGGACGAAACGCATTCCTCACACGGTAAACCCGCTCGAGTGCTCGGGCATTGAAGCTGCTTTGCCAACCGACCGTGCGTGAAATCGGGCGTTCTGGGCACCCCCCTCGGGTATCATGAGTTTTGTGACATTCGACGAAATGCTCAGCCAGTGCGTCCGCGAGGGCGCATCCGACATTCACCTGCACGCCGGGATGCCGCCGCACCTGCGCGTCAACGGCAAGATGCAGGTGATGAAGATTGGCGCGCTCACGCCGAAGGTCATGGAGGGCTTGGTCACGACGATTTTGAACGAGCGCCAACGCGTGGCGTTTCACGTCAAGAACCAAGTGGATTTCGCGCACAGCATCCCCGGCGTCAGCCGTTTTCGCGTCAACATGTTCAGGCAGCGCGGCTCGGTGAGCATGGTCTTGCGCGTCATCAGCAACGACACGTCACGGCTCGAGACGGTGAAATTGCCCTATGAGACGATTGAGTACATCGCCGCCCAACGGCGCGGCATCGTCTTGGTGACGGGTCCGACGGGCAGCGGCAAGAGCACGACGCTCGCGGCGATCCTGGACCACATCAACCGCACGAAAGCGGAGATGATCGTCACCATCGAAGACCCCATTGAAATGATCCACACGAACAAGCAGAGCGTTATCGTGCAACGCGAGATCGGGCAAGACGCGCCGAGTTTCTCCGAAGCCTTGGTCGCCGCGATGCGCCAAGACCCCGATGTCATCATGATCGGCGAGATCCGCGACCACGCCACCGCGCAAGCCGCAATTTCAGCCGCGCAGACCGGGCACCTCGTATTGAGCACGCTGCACACGATGGACACCATTCGCACGATCAACCGCATCTTGGAACTGTTCCCGCCAGAGGAGCGCGGCATCGCCCGCATCCTGTTCGCGGATTCGATGGTCAGCGTGGTCTCGCAGCGCTTGTTGCCCAAAGCCGATGGCGAGGGGCGCGTCGTCGCCTTGGAGATCATGCGCGGCACGCTGCTCGTGAAAGACGCGATCAAAGAAGAAAACGCGCAGGAGAAACTGCGCGACGCGCTCTTGAGCGGCGAGCACAACGGCATGGTCGCGTTTGACGACCACCTCGCGCAGCTCTGCCTGAGCGGGCAAATTGACTTCAACACCGGCTACAGCGCCGCGACCAGCCCGCACGAATTTAGGATGCGCGTCGGACCGTAACCCTAGAGACTCGAGCACACAGTTTTTTCCCCTCTCCCAGCGGGAGAGGGATGCGATGGGGCGCAGCCCCTGAGCGGGGTGAGGGGCGTCTCAAGGGCGCGCCCCTCGAGCCATCGCCCTGAGCCTCAAGGCACGGGTTGCGCCGTGTACGTTGGTCCCGCCGTGCGTGGTCCGTCCGCCGTCCACGTGACCCGGTCGATGCACATCCGCCGCCCGGTGCGCGCCACGTCCCACGCGTGGTAGACGATAAAGTCTTCATCGCTCGAGGTGGTCACGAGGCTGTTGTGACCGGGTCCGATGACCTGACCAGGAATGGTTTTGAGCACGAGTGGCACGCCCGAAGCAGCTTCACTCCATGGTCCGAGCGGGTGGTCTGCAACCGCGTAGGACACGCCGTAACTGGCGTTCGTCCACGCGCCGCCCGAGTAAAAGCACCAGTAACGCCCGTGGCGCTTGACCACGAACGGCCCCTCGAGGGTGTGCCAGTCGTAGGTGCGCCCGTACATTGCTCTCGAGCGTTCGTACAATTGCCAATCCTGCGTGGCGCGCAGGACGGTTTTGGATTCGCCCACGAGCCGCGTCATGCCCTCGAGCTTCGCCACGCTGAGCGCCGTGCCGACGCGCGCACCATCCAAGAAATCTTTGGCGTAGTACACGTACCACTGCCCGTCGTCGTCCCGAAACGGGCTGGCGTCTATCGCAAACGGTTCGTCGGGCGTGAGCACCACGCCCAAATCCTTGAACGGTCCTTCAGGCTGCGTGGCGTGGGCGACGCGCAACTGATGCCCCTTGTCGCCAATTCCGGCGGAGTAATACAGGTAGAACCCGTTCTCAGTGTGCGCGACTTCGGGCGCCCAGTAATCGCTCCAACCTGAAAGCACCTCGAGCGCGTGCCCAACGCTGTGCCAATGCACGAGGTCGGTGGAGCGCAAAATTTCAAAGGCGCGTCCACCCTCGAGCGCGCGACCGCCGGTGCCGTACGCATAGTACGTGTCGCCCACGCGCAGCACGAAGGGGTCAGCAAAGTAATCGGGATAGACGGGGTTGGTGTACGTGGTCTCGAGATTCGTGGCAGTCATGCGTCGGGTTCCTCGTGAAGAGTGGTTCGGGCTCGAGTCTCGTGCGAATGCGGTGGTCGGCTTGGTCTCGAGGGACGTAAGTGCTGCTCCCGCAGCACCGGGTGTCGTGCCCATGCACGCAAGGCGTGACGCATGCTTGACCCCTACGAAATGCGGTGGTGGCGCGGTCTCGAGCTGGTTGCCTCGAGGGTTCTACCGCGCTGGGACGGGTTCGGTGGTTGGGGCGGTTTGGCGCGTGGTTGTCGGGATCACACTCGGTACGCCGTCTTTGAACGTGATGCGGTCAATGCGCAGCGTGCGTTGCCCGTTGGGGTAGCCGGTGTTGCCCGCTTCCCAGGCGTGGTAGACCATCCACGGTTGACCAGCTTCGTCGGTGACGATGCACTGGTGCCCAGGTCCAGCGACGCGCCCGGCGCTTTTCAACACGGGGTTGCGCGTCCACTTCGTGAAGGGACCCATCGGGGACGAGCCGTAGGCGTAGCCCACGCCGTAGGTGTCGTTGCCGTAATCGGCTGCCGAGAAAAACAAGAGGTACTTGTCGCCGCGTCGGTAAACGGTGGGCGCTTCGATCAAGTTTCCTTCCCAGCCCTCGGTGTTGTAAATCAGCGCTTTGGGTTCTCCCTGCACTTTCAAGCCGTCACTCGAGAGCCGTTGCACGTACAAGTATGTGCGCAACCCGCAGCAGTTGCCGTCGTTCTTCCAGTACAGGTAACGGCTGCCGTCGCGGTCGGTGAACGGGGAGGCGTCAATGGAACCGCCCGCGTCCAGTTGACACACCAGCGGCTCGGGGCTCGAGTCTTCATAGGGGCCGTCCGGGGTTTTGGAGAACGCCACGCCGATGCACTGGCGCTGGCTTTCGGTGTGGCGCGCGGTGTAGTACATGGCAAAACCGCCGGGCACGACCGCGACCTCGGGCGCCCAGGTCCAACCGGGCGTCGCCCACGGCGGCAGGTTTCCGAAGGCATCGCCCGTGTACGTCCAGTTGACCAAATCGGTGGAGGTCAGGCTTTGAATCGTCGCCCCGCCGCCGTTTGTGGCGTAGGCGTAATAGGTCTTGCCGACCCGCAGCACGAAGGGGTCCGGGAAATCGCTGGCGTAAACGGGGTTCGTGTAGGTCACGGCGGGCTTGGGGGTTTGCGCGTCCGAACAGCCCGAGATCACCGCGAGGCTGGTCGCCAAAACCACGCTGAGGGCGCGAAGAACGTGCATGGGCGGGTACGCTCCTTTCAATCTAACGAAGCTTCGGGCTCGAGGTGGTGATTCCGTCACGAATCCGTTTGTGGTGGTCTCGAGCGAGGGTGAACGGTGTGGTCATTGTGGTGATCGAATCCGGTCTCTCGAGCAAAGCGGCCCGATAAAGCTGTGAACCTCGAGCTTGGGATTCAAAGCGCACCTCGAGGCTCGAGCCCAGGGGATCAATCCTTCATGCCGGTGAGGGCGATGCCGCTCACCAAGTAGCGCTGCGCGGCGAGGTAAGCGATCAGCACCGGAATCGCGGCGATGGCGGTGCCCGCCATGAGCTTGCCGTACTCGGTCACGTAGCGCTGCGAGAATGACGTGATGCCGACGGGCAGCGTTTGCATGTCGGGTGAAGTCGCCACGTACAGCGGCCAGACGTAGTTGTTCCACGAACCCATGAACGCGAACACGCCCAGGCTGACCAGGGCGGGTACGCTCAACGGCAAGATCACGTGCCGCAGCACTTGCAGGGAATTCGCGCCGTCCATGCGCGCGGCTTCTTCCAACTCGAAGGGAATGGTCACAAAAAATTGGCGCAGCAAGAACACGCCGAACACGCCCGCCACACCGGGCCAGATCAGCGCGTGGTACGTGTCAATCCAGTTGAATTGCAGCATCATGATGTAACTGGGAATCAGCGTGACGATGCCTGGGATCATCAGTGAAGAAAGAATGATCCAGAACCAGGTCTCGCGTCCTTTGAACTTCATGCGCGCCAGCGGGTACGCCGTGAGCGTGCACAGCACCAGGTGCGCGACGGTGAACGCAGCGGCGGTAAACAAGGAATTGAACGTCCAGCGCCACAGCTTGCCGTCCGGGGAGTTGATGATCTCCGTGTAATTCTCCAATGTTGGTCGCGCGGGAACCCACTGAATCGGCGTGGCGATGGCGTCGCTCTCGGGCTTAAAACTCGTGGACAGCATCCAATAAATCGGCGCGAGGAAGACCATCGCCAAGATCAGCAAGATGACGAAGCGCGGCGCGTCCGCCATCCACGACGGGCGGCGCTTGCGAAAATGCGTGCCCTGTTGCCCTCGAGCCCCCTCGAGCGTCAACGCCATGGTTAGTTCCCCCTTTCGCTCGAGCGCAGGTCCTTGGCCATCAAACGGAATTGGAACGCGGTGAAAATCAGCATCAACGCGCCGAAGACGAACGCCATCGCGCCTGCGCTGGATTGCTGGTTGTTGCCAAAGGCTTCCTCGGTGATGTATTGAATGACGCTCTGCGTACTTCGCGTGGGTCCGCCTGCGGTGATGACCAGCGATTGCCCGAACAGTTGAAACGACGCCAGCACCGTCGTCACCGCGATGAACAACGTCGTCGGGGCGAGCAGGGGAACGGTGATGAAGCGAAACTGCGCCCACGGGCCCGCGCCGTCCAGTTGCGCGGCTTCGTAATAGCTCTGGCTGATGCCCCCGAGCGCTGCCAGGTACAGCGTCATGTTGAAGCCAATCGTCCACCACACGGTCCCGACGATGATCGGCACCCACGCCCAGCCCTCGGTGGTGAGAAATTGAATCACGGGCTGCCCGAAGTATTGCTCGCGGATGACGTTGATGAGGCCGCTCTGGTTGTCGAACATCCAGCGCCAGAGGATGCCCATGACCGACACCGACAGGATGCCGGGCATGAAGAAAATGGCGCGAAACACCGGACCGGCGAAGATCGGGCGGTAGAGCAGCAGTGCCAGCCCCAACGCGGTTGCCACCAAGAGCGGCACGCTGACGACGACGAAGAACACGGTGTTCAGCAATGTGCGCCAGAAGAACTCGGATTGCGGCGTGCTCGGGTCAAACAGTTGCGCGTAGTATTTCAAACCCACGAACGGCGAATTGCCGCTGAGCAAATCCCATTGGTGCACGCTGACGTAAAACCCGAACGCCAGCGGGTAGACGATGAACACCAGGAAGAACAGCGCGTGTGGCAGCAAAAATAGGTACGGCACGAGCGGGTTGGCTTCGTTGAGGTTGGCGTACACATCTCGCCAAGCGCCAGCGAATCCACCCAAGATCGCCCCGAGCACGGTCAGCCAGGCATAACTCGAGAACGCCGCCTCGAGCGTGGGCGCGCCTCCGGGTGCTGTGCCATCGGTGATGGTTGTGGAGGCAAGTGCTGCGGCTGCGGCGGTTGCCAAGCCGATCATGATGCCGATTCCGACGATGCTCGACGGCAATGCGACTGGCCCACGGACGATGCGACGCAGCAGCAACCAAACCAGCGCCGCGACCGCAAACGCCATTGGGACTGCCAGCCACGGAATCAAGGCGGCGTTCATTTCGAATCACCACTCCCAATCTCGAGCAGCGGTGGTCGTCCTCGAGCGTGGTTCATGGCACCCCTCTCTCGAGCATTCGGGTCTCGAGGGCATGGATTCCTCGAGACCCGCCTTTGGTGCGTTCAGCGGAATTGCGTGCGCACCTGCGCGATTTGCTTGTTGGCTTCACTGACGCCTTGATCCAAAGAAGCCTTGACCGCTTGCTTGCCCAGGTAGGCGCGTTCCCACGCAGCATCGAACGGTCCCAAGACCTGCCCGCCCCACGGAAAGCCGCTGGTCGCAAAGACATTGCCGAGGCGGTCAAAAATGCCGCTGATCGCTTGCCCTTCAAATTTCTTGTCGTCTGCAACGGCTTTCATCGTCGGCAGGCTGCCGGTCGCGGTCCAGGTCAGGTTCTGCGCGGGCAGCGACAGCCAGTTGATAAACGCCAGGGCCGCCGCGCGTTTGTTGGCGTCGTAGCCAGCGCGTTGCTTGGGCAGTGTCAGGTGGCTCGAGCCGCCCCACGTCGCGTCGCGTTGCCCACCGATGCGCGGCAGGAAGGTCAGGGCGTAGCTGGGGTTTTTTTCAAAACGGTCCAAGTACCACTGTCCGCTCGGGAACATGCAGACCTTGCCTTGGGAGAACGCGGCGAGTTCGGCTTCTTCCGTAGAATTTCCGCGCGCCACGCCCTCTTTTTGCACGAGGTCCACCAGGAACTGCACGGCTTCGACGGCTTGCGGCGAGTTGAACGCGGCGTTGTTGTCCTTGTCGGTCAGGCTGCCGCCGTTTTGCAGGATCGCGCTGTACGCCAAGCGCGAACCGACCCAGTTGTTGTACAAGCTGATGCCCCAAGTGTCCAAATTGGCTTTGTCAAAGCCCTCTTGCCCGGCTTTTTTGCCCGCCTTGTCCACCGTGCAGGCTCGAGCCGCAGTCAAGAGTTCCGCGCGCGTCCTGGGTGCGGCGTTGATGCCGTTTTTCTTCAGCAGATCCTTGTTGTAGAACATCACGTACGCGACGCTCGAGACAGGGACGCCGTAGCTTTTGCCCTTGTAATCGGCGGTCGCAAAGAGCGGCCCGAAAAAGCGGGACTTATTGATTCCCGCGCTGGTCAGCATCGCGGGCGTCATCTCGTCCAAGGCGTCGCGGGCGATGAAACGTGTGATCTGGTCCTCGTTGATGACGGCGATGTCCGGCGCGCGTCCGCCCGCGACCAGCGGTTCAATCTGGTTCCAGGTCGTGCCCCAAGGTTGCGCGGTGGCTTTGACGACGATATTGGGTTTGGCGTCGTTGAAGGCTTTGACGAGTTGCTCCATGACCGGGCGGTCCGCGCCGGTGAAGCCGTGCAGGTACGTGATCTCGACTTTGGGACCTTTGTAGCTCGAGGTGCTTTGCGCTGTGCCAATCGCAGCGATGCCGATGCAACCGAACGCAATGGCGAGTTTCAGATTTCCGCGTTTCATACCATCCTCCTTTGGCGTTGCTGGCGCTCCCGCCAGCGCTTGGAGTACCCCAGCGGGTCTGGGTTTGGGTCCACGTCCACGTCTCGGGCATTGCGCTCGCCGCGCGTGGCGGCGTACAGCGCGGACAGGTCGGCTTTGGGCGTGCGGTCCATGAACAGCAAGCCGTTCCTTTCTTGGAACGTGTCTGTGAATTGCGTGTAGCAAAACCCCGCGAGCGCGTCCTTGGCGTCCAAAACCACCTCCAAGAGTGCCGTGTACGCCTCGAGAAACGTCGCGCTGTCCTGCGCGCGGCTGTAGCCCCAACCGCTTTTTTCTTGCGGCGAGTACGCGATGCCGCCGAATTCGGTGAGCATCACCGGATGCCCGTCGCGCTTGAACCCCTCGAGCCCGAACGCACGCCCGTGCGGTTGGCGGTGCAGCAACGTCTGCTCGAGCGAGGCCACGTCCCCATAGCGCTGGTGCAGCTTTTTCAGGTCGTGCTCGTAATCGTGAATGCCGACGATGTCGGTGGCGACGTACTCCCAACCGTCGTTGCCGATCACCGGACGCGTCGGGTCCAGGGTTTTGGTCAGCGAGTACAGCGTGCGCACCAAATGGCGGTGCGCGGGGTTCAACGGCAAGTCCGGTACGCCCCAGCTTTCATTGAACGGCACCCAGGCGACGATGCACGGGTGCGAGCGGTCACGCTCGATGACTTGAGTCCACTCGTTCACCAGGCGCGTCGTGCTGCGCGGGCTGAAGCGGTAGGCGCTGGGCAGTTCTTCCCAGACCAGCACCCCCAACACGTCGCACCAGTACAGCCAGCGCGGGTGCTCAATTTTTTGGTGCTTGCGCACGCCGTTGAAGCCCAAGCGCTTGATCAGTTCCACGTCGGCGCGCAGCTCGTCGTCGGTGGCGGTCATCAAGCCATCCGCCCAGTAGCCTTGGTCCAAGACCATGCGCAGAAAGTGTGGGCGACCGTTGAGCATGAACCGCCCTGCGCTCAAGGCTACGCCGCGCATCGCCGTGTACGAACGCACGCGGTCGAGCACCGTCTCCACACCGTCCGCGACGTGCACGAGTTCGACGGTCGCGTTGATCAAACTTGGGTGGTTCGGGCTCCAGAGGAGGTCGTTGCGGTAATCGTCAATGCCGGGGTCTTGGAGCGCGATGCGGCGCGTGACTTCTGCCGCACCGACGCCGTACCAATCCTGAGCAAGCGTGCCGTGGTCGGTCTCCAAGAGCACGCGCAGGCGCAACCCCTCGCGCAAGCGCCCGGCGATGCGCGCTTCCACGCCGATCTCCCAGCGGTCCACATGCGGCGTCCAGTGCAGGCTCTCAATCCGCGTCTCCGGCACGACCTCGAGCCACACGTCTTGCCAGATGCCCGTCGTGCGCGGATACCAAATCTCGTGGGGCTCCAAGAGCCAGTCTTGTTTGCCGCGCGGTTTGGCGAGGTCGTGCGGGTCGTCCTCGGCGCGCACGACGATCTCGAGGACACCGGCTTGAATCGCGTCGGTGACATCGGCGCAGAACGGCGTGTGGCCGCCCTCGTGCGCGGCGACCAGTTGCCCGTTTGCCCAGACGCGCGCGGCGTAATCCACCGCGCCGAAGTGCAGCAGGACTCGAGCATCTGTCAAGTTCTCATTCTCGAGGTCAACAGTGCGCGTGTACCAAACGACGCTGTGGAAGCCCGTGTCGGCAATGCCGCTCAGGGCGCTCTCGGGCGGGTAGGGGACGTTGATCTCGCGGTCGAATTGGGCGTCGGCTGGCGTGCGCCACGCAGCGGCGTCGTCGAACGCAAACCGCCACGTGCCATTGAGGGTGCGCCACCCTTCGCGCTCGAGCAGGGGATTGGGGTGTTGTGAGGGGGACAAGGGGTGTGGCTCCTTTCGAATCAGCGCGCCCAGCGTGGGTCAAGTCGGTGCGCCAAATCAGGGCACGTTTGCCGAGGCTCGAGGGCAAATTTGCCCTCTGGACGCGTGAAATCGTGTTGGGTAAACGCCATCCTAGCCATGCGCGCGCCAAGTGTTAGCGACGTTTGTTGCGGTTCGCGGTCACGGTGGTCGCCGTGCCTCGAGCCAACATGGGTGAAGGCTCGAGGCATCCGAAGTGTGCCAAGCGGCGCTCCCGCGTCAATCGCGCGTCTCGCGCAATGGCTTTGGGTCAGGCAGCCCAGCCCATGGTCTCGGGCGTAAGCTCCCAGGCACCGGTTATTGCGAAGCCGAGTGCCGCTGAACGTCCGCGCGCAGCAACGCTGGGTTCACCACAGGCGCGGGCGTGCCGCGAAAGCGCAAGGTCAACGCGCGCCCGTTGCCCTGCAGCGTGATCGAAGACCGCAACGCCCCCAACGCCGCTTCGGTCGCACTGGGACGCAGGACGGGCGGCGCGTCCTCGCGCACAGCGTGGGCGACGGCACCAAAGCGCGCCAACACCTGGTTCAAACCCGCGCCCCACAACGGCACACGACCAAACCCGAGCAGGGCTTGCGCCTCGCGGGTCGCAAATGCCACCTGACCGGCGGTGTCAAATTCCACGAGTGCCGGGGCAGGCGCATTCGCAAGCTGAATGACCTCGAGCCCAGCGCTGACTTCATGCCCTTGCACGCGCCAGCCCACGCCCGGCGCAATGGGCGTGGCGCGCTCCAGCAACATGCGTTGCGACGCGCCGTTGCAGAACCGGTAGCGCAGCTCGAAGGGCTTGCCAGATTCTGACGCGTCGTCCCACTGTGCGTACACGAGGGCGCGGTCAGCGGCATGCACGAACCGCAACCACTTCAAACCCTGTAAGTTCGCTGCGTCCACACCGCTCCACTGCAGCCAGGCATGGCTGGCACGCTCGAACGCACCCGACCAGCGCGCCCGCCGCTCGAGCACTGGTTCAACTTCTGCTCTTGGAAGCTCCATCTTGCCAATGAACGTGCCACATCGCACTGAACCGCAACTGAGGCGCTGAGCAGACGAAGTCGCTGCGGTCCTCGCGCTCGGCGTGAAACTTGAACTGGGATTGCGTGCCGCAAGGCATAGGCTGAACCCGATCTCATGAGAGGCGACCTCCAGGCGTTCCGCGTCCCACAACTGCTCAACGTGCTGTTGGGCAGCGACGGCGTGCTCGAGATGCCCGATGCCCTGGGGGTCGGGGCGACGCTGAGCTGCACGCGCGGCGCACTGCGCGCGCTGAGTGTGGGCAAGACCGAGTGGTACGACCCAGCCGCCGTGCAAGCCTGCCTCGCGCACCTGGTCATGCTCGAGCGTGGACGCTTCGTGCTGCACCTCGACCCGGCGCGTGCCACCAGCGCCACGAACGTGCGCCCCGCGATGCGCCTGGAATTGCCGTTGCCAGGGTTGATCGTCGCCGCGTACGGGCGCGTGGACGCGCTCGGCAGCGGTGAACCCACCGATGACCGCAGGGGTTGGCGCTTCGACGACCACGGCCTCGAGATCGGTGTGGTTGACCCCGTGCTGCGCGTGTTCCTGAGCGTTTCGGCGCAGGCGTTAAAACTCGGGACGAGCGCGGTGGACCTGAGCCACACGCTCGGGCTCGAGGTTGCTTGGGTGCGCGCCCTGCTCGCCCGCGCCCTCGAGTTGCGCGCCGTGCAACGCGTGCCCGAAGTCAACACCCCGCGCAGTGCGCGGGCGCGTCCGCTCGAGGCGTGAATCGGTTCGGGCTTGCGGGATCAGGTCTATAGACCACGGGCAGGACACCGAACACCCTCGAGCGAATGCTCTCTCCCGAGGGTGTTCTCAAATTCGCGTGCTGCACGTGTTTCTTTTGGCGCGCCCGGAGGGGCTCGAACCCCCGACCACCGAGTTAGAAGGACTCAAAGACGCATTCTTACCCAAACTTGCTCGAGCTTATCCGCGTGCTGCACACGGTTCTAGGAAGAGACCGTACTTGCTCATCCCTACGAATCCTTAGCCAATAGCCAGTGAATAGACAGTGAAACGGATTGCTCGAGGCGGAATCAGTGCGGACAAGTATGGGCGGGGCGGAAGGCGTGCTAAGCTTGGAGTACGTTGGTGTCTTCACCAATCGCTCGTCTTCAAAAGCTCCCCCACACGACCGCCGAAGCAGAGAATAGGCGAAGACCATAGAGTCCAAAGCGACGCAGGGTAATCAGGGTTGAGGGCGGACGGGCGGTAGACAAAGGTCTCGGGTGAAAGCAACGGATTCCGTTAATCGGCTTCCGTCCTTTTCTGCATTCCCGAGGTGAAAGAAAATGGAAAATTTAGTAGCGACGCGCCGTGTGCTCAATCCGTTTGAAGCGGGCAAGATTGCAGGCGTAGGACACAACCGAATCCGCGAATGGGTACGCGCTGGGAAGCTCAGAGCCTTACCGGGCCGTCGCATCCTGATTCCAGAGGCAGCGCTCGAGACGTTCTTGCAAAGCGCGACACGGGAGAAAAAGTAATGCCCCGCGCAGGCAACGCGGGGCACTCGAGGATCACGAACAGCTTACAGCGCTCACCGGGCGCGTACAACGCTGAACAATGGATGCTCGCACGCCTCGCTCGAGCCCGCTTTGAAGCACCCTTGGACGTGGCTCGAGCACTGCAAACGCAAACGGTTGACCAGCAGCGCGCGATCAGCACCAAAGCCCGCGTGAACCTAAGCCGCTCGAGCCGGGGGCACTGATGGAACACGCCCCGCGCACGTACTACGAAACCCGCGAGGCTCGAGACGTAGCTTTGACCCTGCTCGAGCGTGGTTACAACCCCTTCCCGTGTGGACGGCCGATCAGCAAGAAGAAACTCCCGAACCTCAAACCCGACACCCTCAAAGCGCTCAAAGCCCCGCTGCTCCAAGGCAAAGGGGAAATGCTGGCACGGGTCTACACCGCGACCCCGACCGCTGATACGGTGAGCGCGCTCCCGTTCCCTTCGTTTCTCGCGGGGGTCAGTGCGCGCGGTTTGATCGTGATTGACTTAGACAGCAAGCACGCGGGCTTTGTCGAAGCGCTCGAGGCTTGTCAATTGGCGCTGCCGCACTACGCCACGCAAAGCACCATGTCGCACGGGCGGCACTTCATCGCGCGCCTTCCAGCAACCGTGCAAGCCTCGAGCGGCACGGTGCGTTGGAAGGGTCAGACGGTCGGGGAGACCCGCGCGGGGAACGCATACATCTGCGCCTATGAACCCGAGCACTTCACGACCCTGGCTGACCTCCCAGAGTTTGACCCTGACGAACTCCCGGACGGGTTGACGCTGACCAATACCGGCATGGGCGCAGAGGTCGGCAAAGCAGCGCCGGAAGGTGCAGCAAACCCGGTTGACGGCGCACTCGGAACGCTTGAGACACTGATGCTCGGCCGCGCGCCGCACGCGCGGCATGAAACCCTGGTCGCGGTGTTGAACGTCGCGCACCGCTTGGGCGTGTTGGACGGTGCTCGAGAAATTCTCGAGTCAGACGCGGTGCGCGCAGCGTGGTGCGCTGACGGATCGCGCGATGCGCGCACGTGGAAGGCAGAGATTGAACGCTGGGCGGGTGGTGTTGAAGCTCGAGCGGGCAAGGGGTACGGCTTGCCGTACCTCAAGGCGCAAGGCTTCGACGTGAGCGCCCTAGCTGCCCTGCTCGCTACGGTCAAGCGCTCGAGTGCTGAACTGCCTGAGATTCAAGTCAACGGGCGTTACCTGCGCGACATCTCGAGCGATGCACTAAAAGCGTTGCAAGACGCGAACGACCCCCCGCGCCTGTTCGTGCGCGGCGAAGCCCTGGTCAGGGTCACGAACAACACAGCGACACTCAAAGCAGAACCGCTGACCGCTGTCAGTTTGAAGGGCGTGCTCGAGCGCACCGCGAACTTCGTCAAAGTCGAAGAGCGTGCAGCAAAAGGCGAGGACGGCAAAGCGCTCAAAGACACGGACGGAAAAACGGTGGTCGAAGAGGCCGCGACCCCTGCACGTGTTCCCAACGATTTACCGCCTGACCTACTGACCCTGCAAGACTTGCCGTTTCCCAAGCTCGAGGCGCTTGCTCAAACCCCGGTTTACGCCCCAAGTGGAGGTCTGGTCATGACCGATGGCTTCGACGCGCTGACCGGGTTCTACTTGCGCCTCGAACGCTTGGAAGGCGTGCGCTGTGACATGCGGCTCGACGACGCACGGCGTTTGATCCTCGAAGATTGCTTGGGTGACTTCCCGTTTGCCGACCCTCGAGCGGGCCGCGCGCACGCGGTCGCTTTGATTTTGCAACCGTTCGTGCGGAACATGATTCACGGCGCGACCCCGCTCTATTTGATCGAAGCCCCGACGCGCGGCACGGGCAAGGGGTTACTTGCAGATGTGGTCAGCATCATCTCGAGCGGCGACGCTTCCGGCGTGATGTTCCTGCCGCGCGAAAGCGCGGAACTCGAGAAGCGCATCACATCACTGCTCTTGGACGGTGCTCGCGTGGCACTGCTGGACAACGTGACCACACTCGAGGGCGAAGCGCTCGCGGCGGTGCTCACGTCGCGCATGTGGAAGGGGCGTGTCTTAGGGCGCTCACAAATGGTCTGCGTCCCAAACGATGCAACGTGGATTGCCACGGGCAATAACGTGACCTTGGACGACGACATGCCGCGCCGAATCATTCCAATCCGGCTCGACCCTGGCGTGGAACGACCCGAGACGCGCACCGGTTTTAGACATTCCGATTTGCGCGCGTGGGTGCGTGAACACCGCGCGGAGTTGGTCAGCGCGTGCCTGTCCATTGTCGAAGCATGGCGCGCGGCGGGACAGCCTCAAGGCGTGGAGCGCTTGGGCACGTATGAGGCTTGGTGCGAGGTAATGGGCGGTGTCCTCGCGGTCGCGGGCATTCCTGGGCTGCTCGAGGGGCGCGAGTACCTGCACAGCGACAGCAATCAGGAACCCGAGGAATGGGCGGCGGTGCTCAAAAGCCTTTACCTCGAGCACGAAACGCTCGCTTTTGCGGCTCGGGATGTGCTCAGCACCGCGCGACGTTTACAAGTGCTGCTGGATTACTGGGCGGGTCGTCCTGACTTGGGCGCGTTGAAGCGGCTTGGTCAGGCGATGACCAAGAACCGTGACCGTGTGTTCGGAGGGTATCGCCTGCGTGCAGCGGGCACAGATGGCAACCGCAAGACGAATCAGTACCGCGTTACCGAAGCCGACAATCGGGAAAAAACCCCGCAAACCCCGCAAAATGCAAACGCCGCTGTCGGTGACGGTGCGAACGTTGCGGGGTTGTGTTTTGACAACCCCGCAAGAACCCCGCAAAACGAGACAACAACCCCGCAACGTCAAGTGCTCGAGTTGCGGGGTTCTGGACAACCCCGCACAGAACCCCGCAACAACCCCGCAAGCCTCGAGACTGTGCAGCACGAAGCGGGCGGGGGTTTGCGGGGTTTGCGGGGTTTTATTCCAACTGACGAAGCCGACAGCAAACCGCCTTTTCTCGAAGGTGAGCTATGAGCACTGTCACTGACAACGCCCTCGAGCTTCTAGCGTACATAGACCGTTCCGGCGGTCAGGTGTGGCTCGAGGGCGAGCGCGTGCGGTATCGCCTACCCGATGGTCACGGCGCAACACTTGAGCGCTTAGCAGCCGCTCGAGACGCGGTGCGCGAAGCCCTGCGAAGCCGTGCGGTTGAAGTGGCACGGCCCGCACAGACCCCGACCCGATCAGCCGCGCCGACGATGGCAGCGCAACTCGAGTCTTTACCCCTGGAGCTTCAAGCCCTCATCCGCGCTGCTGGCGCGGGCACACTGCCAAAAGGCGCGGTGACTCTCGAGGGCGGCATCACCTACGACCTCGAGCGCTACGTGCTGGGATTCGCAGCGCAGTACCTGACCGGCGATCAGGTGCACGCCCTTAGGAACTTGCGCGCGGCACTGCTGGCATGGCAGGCGCAACGCGGGACGGTGAGTGCGTGACGCTGCTCACCGTTGCGGTCTTGGTGCTCGTCGTGCGTCGCCTGCTCACAGCAAGAAAGGCGGTCAGGTATGGCACGCAGCATTGACGATCTTCGCAACGATCTCGAAGACCTGGGCTTCAACGTGATCGCCGAGCCGACGCCGAGCGGTTGGACGTGTCACGTCGTGATTGAGACGAACCCCCCGCAGACGATTGCACAGGCGACGGGCAGCACCGAACTCGAGGCGGTGCAAGCCGCACACCTCGCGTTCTGGCCCGAGGGCAGAGCGGCATCTGAACTCGAGGTGCGGGCATTGCTCGAGGGTGTGGGCACGTGAACCGCGCATACAGGAAAAATGATGCACGCGTACCTGACGCACTCGAGGCTCGAGAATAGCCGTATATCTTTCGGCATTTTTCCCAATTCTTCCCGGTTTCAAACGCTGGAAAACCCTAACAACTTGGCACGAAAAAAGCGTGCGCGCGTGTGAGATGGGGTGTTATTCGAGATGACCAGCACAACCGAGAAAACGCGCAAACTCGTGTTCTCCAAACTTGTTTCAAGTCGTGATACACGTGCAGAAACCCCGCTCAAAGGTTTGCAGCCGATTCCCGATCTCGAGCGATTGGTGCGCGAGTTGGGCGGCACGTACCGCCGAATCGTCAAACTGAATTACAAGGGCAAAGCCAAACGCGAGTGGCGTCAACGCCTCGAGCAGTGGAAAGTGAACCGCGCGGCTCGAGTCCACAAACGCGACCGCCCACGGTGCGGCGCGCGGTGTAGAGATGGTCACGCTTGCAACGCTCGAGCGGTCTGGGATGACTCGAGAAACGCGCCGATGAATGGGCGGTGTCGGATGCACGGCGGTTTGAGTACCGGGGCGCGCACCGCTGAAGGGCTCGAGCGGATCAGGGCGGCGCAGCGGCTTAGGTGGCAACGCTGGCGCGTGACCAAGGCTGGGCAGTCGTGACCTGTGACGGGAACAAGTCACGTCGGGAAATCGGGAATCGAATCGGGAATGCTGGCAATCACAACGGCAAACACTGGCAGCGCTTTGCGCGTAGGATTCTGCCCATGTGGGACGGTGAAACGCGGTCAGGTGGTGAGGGTCAGTCCGCAATTGGACGGCAAACTCAAGAGTGAAATTACGGTGAAAAGAAAAGCCGCGTTTATGTGACTTTGCAGTGACCAAAAATAAGGCTTTTCTCTTAGGGCAATCAAACGAAAACCGAGTTTTCCAGCGCCGTTAAAAAGAACCCGCTCGAGGTGAGCGGGTTCGTTTCTTGCACGGCTCGAGGTCAGGCGATCTTCGGGGATACGTCCAAACTCAGCCCGGCGATACCCAGCGCGTCTTGCTCGAGCACGAACGCGCGCAGCGCGGCGTGGGATGCTTCACTCACGGGTTTGACGTGGATGATCGCGCGGAATTCGCGGTGTCCCCAGTCCATTGAACCGCAGGCGCGCACGGCTTTGAGGAATTGCTCGAGGGTGAACAGGTCATCGGTGTTGAGCTCCATGTCATACGTGGGCGTGTCTTTGAGGTTCATGCGCTGACCTTGCCTTTCAACTTGCGCGCTACGCGCTCGAGTATGAATGCCGTCGCTGGCACGTGGCACGCGAAGTCGGGTGTCTCGAGATGTACCAGCACCCCGGAGCCTGTACGTTCAAGGCGCACGCGCACGGTGTCACCGTCTCGACTGAGGAAGGTGGGGGGCTTGCGCCCCCCGGTTTTGAGTGCGGTCACGCGGCCACGCCCAAGCGGGCGTTTTGGAGGGCGTGCAACCAACGGCGGGCGTTGCGTTCGGTGATGGTGTGCCCGATGGTGCTGTCTTCGCGGCGGGCGGTGATGACGCGCTGGAGCGGGGTGGTGTTGGTCATCGTGACTTCGTACCAAGCGCCGCCTGACCCTTGCGTGATGAGCACGCGGCGGGTGATGACGCCGTTTTGGAGTTTGCCGCCGTGGGTCATTTCGCGTGTCAGAGCCGTGATATTGTGCATGTGAACTCCTACAACTGGGATTCTCGAGAACGTCCTTTCTGTCGAAGGGCGGGGCGCTCTTGAGTGCCTGTATATTACTAACTATTCAGAACATTGTCAAGTAGTTTGACATTACTAGATAACAGGCTATACTCTGAGATGTTGGGCATAGCCCATACTTTGGAGGTGTACACCGTGAGATGGAAAATCAGGCAGTTACTTGAGCAGCACAACATCACGCCCTACCGCTTATGGAAGGATTCAGGACTGGCGCGGCAAACGGTTTACACGCTGGCGCACGACAAAGGCGACCGCGTAGACCTCGGCACGCTGGGCGCGGTGCTGCACACCTTGGAAAAGCTCATTGGGAAACCCGTGCGGCTTGACGACGTGCTCGAGGTGGTCAGGGATGGCGCGTAGGAAAGCACTGGACGACAAGCTGCCCGAAGGCGTAGAGCAGCTTCCCAGCGGGCTCTACATGTGGCGCGTGACCGCTGGCTACCGCAACGGAAAGCAAGTCAAGATCAGCGGTACAGCCGCGACGATCACCAAAGCCAAGCAAGAGCGCGCAAAAGCAATCGCAGACCGTGGACGCGGCGTGCTCGCAATCCCGGACACGACCACCGTGCGCGACTACGCGACCCGCTGGCTCGAGCGCAAAAAGAACCTCGCCACGAACTCCCGGAACCGCTACATGCAGCACCTCGAGACCGCGTGCAAAACAGGGCTTGGAGACTTGCGCTTGCAAAGCGTGCGCGCCCATCACATCAAAGACGCGCTGTCAGGGCTTGCGGATCAGGTCATGAACACGGGCTTAGGGCGCGGTCGCGTGATGAGTGCGGCGACGCTCGTCAACATCCGAATGCTCTTGCGGGCCGTGTTCAAAGAAGCGCACATAGACGGCGTGCTCGCCACGAACCCTGCGGACGGCGTGCGCCGCGTCAAACCGCTCAAGACTGAGCACCCCGGCATCGCCTTAGACTTTCCCGAAGCCGCGCAATTCCACGCCCTAGGAGAAACGCTGTACGCGGCTGGCGTGTGCCGCCTGTGGCCCGCACTGTTCACCGCTGCCGCGATTGGTTTACGGCGTGGCGAGGTCATGGCTTTGCGGTGGTGTGACGTTGACCTCGAGCGGGGAGAGGTGCGCGTCAGGCAAAACCTCACCGCTCCAAACGGCGTGCTCGAGATCGGCGCGACCAAAACGGACGGCTCCATGCGCGACATCCTCATTCCCGACAGCTTGAAAGCCGTGCTCGAGCGTCAACGCGCGGCAATGCTCGAGGAAGCGCAGATCAGTGGGGAGACCTTGCGCGCTGACGGGCCCGTCTTCGCCACGCATCACGGCGGGTACGGCTACCCGGAGCACCTGAACCGCGCGCTGAAATGGTTCATCGGTTGGGCGCGGGCGTTCGTGCCGCAGACGCTCGAGGACGGCACGCAAGAGCCCGCAGAGGCGACACTGGCACGCTTCCGGCGGCGTTGCATCGGCGTCCCAGAGGCGCACCGCTCAAGGCTCGAGACGGTGCTTCGTGACGGCGCGACGCTGCCAGCGATCAGCCCGCACGACCTGCGCCACACCGCCGGGACTTTGATGCTTCGCCGTGGCGTGCCCATTGAAGTCGTCAGTAAAACCCTTGGGCACAAGGACATCACTGTGACTTACAAGGTTTACAGGCACGTCCTCGAGTCAGAGAAACGGGCGCACGTGGTTGACCTGTTCGCGGCGCTGCCCGTGGCTGCCCCGGTCAGTGTCGCGCAGGTCAATTAGCCAATAGCCAATGAATAGACAGTGAAACGCCCTCGAGCGAATTCTTAGCTCGAGGGTGTCTTTAAATTCACGTGCTGCACAGCGTGTTTTTGGCGCGCCCGGAGGGGCTCGAACCCCCGACCACCGAGTTAGAAGCTCGGCGCTCTATCCGGCTGAGCTACGGGCGCACGCGTGGAAGATGTTAATCGCTCCCCCCAGCAATCTGCAAGCCGCGCGCAATGACGTAGCCACCGCCTCTCGAGCAACCGTGTTGCGAGCCTCCGTGCTAGCGTCGAGGGGTGAAAGGTCTCATTCCTGCCGCGGGGTTGGGCACGCGCCTGCGCCCGCTGACGTACACGCTGCCCAAACCGCTTTTAAGCGTCACGAACAAACCGATTATCCGGTACGCCATCGAAGACCTGCGCGACGCAGGGATCACCGACATCGGCATCATCGTCTCGGACTTCGTGCGCGCCGCCCTGGAAAAAGAGGGGCTCGAGGTCGAAGGCGTCAACATTTCCTACGTGCGCCAAGCCGACCAACTCGGCATCGCGCACGCGGTCAAGCAAGCCAAAGAGTGGTTGGCGGGCGACGATTTTTGCTTATACCTATCGGACAACCTGTTCGAGCACGGTGTCAAACGCTACGTCGAAACCTTTGAAGCAGAGCGACCGGACGCCGTCATCGCCCTCGTGCGCGTGCCCAACCCCAGAGAGTTCGGCGTCGCCGTGCTGGACGATGCTGGGCACGTCGTCAAAATTTTGGAGAAGCCCAAAGAGCCACCGTCGGACCTTGCCGTCGCAGGCGTGTACTGCTTCAAAAACCGCGTGCTCGAGGTGATTGACAACCTGCAACCGAGCGCGCGCGGCGAGTACGAGATCACCGACGCCATCCAAGGCTTGATGCAGGTCGGTACCGTGCGCGGGCTCGAGGTCACGGGTTGGTGGAAGGACACCGGGCGGCACGACGACCTCTTGGATGCCAACCGCTTGCTCCTGGAGCGCATTGACCCCGAAATTCTGGGTCAGATCGGCGATTCCCGGCTCGTCGGACACGTGCGCGTGGAGGCGGGCGCAACGCTCGAGGGCTGCACGGTGATCGGTCCCGCGCTGATCGGCGCGGGGTCCAAGCTCAGCAACGTGTACGTCGGACCGTTCACCAGCATCGGGGAGAACGTGCACATGCAAGACATGGAAATTGAATTCAGCATCGTGCAGGACGAAGCCAAACTCGAGAATATTGTGGTGCGCCTGAGCGAATGCTTGATCGGGCGCAAAGCCCAGGTCAAGGGTTCCGTGCGCATCCCGCGCGTGCATCGCTTGGTGCTGAGCGACACCAGCGTGGTCGAACTGGGTTGAGTCTCGAGCACTCCCGTAGAGGCGCAGCGTGCTGCGTCCCTACGCACAGGCTCGAGGATCACCTCGAGGGTGAAGGCTGCCTCGAGTCTCGAGGGTTCAAACCGTCCGCGCCCGAAACAACCACGCACCCGCGATCAAAAACCCGGCGATGACCAGCCACGGCCCCAACAAGGGCGGCAACACACCGATCTCCGACAGTGTGCGCCCCAGGTACAGCGCGACGTAGAAGCCCACGGCGATCACCACCGCCAACCCAAACGCCACGCCGCCCGTGCGCGCTCCCCTGGCTGCAATTGGAATGCCAAAGAGCAGAATCACGAACGTCGCCATGGACTGCGCGGTTTTGAAGCTGAACAGCGCCCCCGCCTCGCGCTTGCCCGACGCGTAATCACGCCACAGTTCAGAGATCCGGCGTGGGTCTTCAAACCCACTCTCGGCGGTGCGGGCGACCACGCGGCTCGCCGAGTCCTCGAGGATGAAGCTGGTCTTGGCGGTTGGGTTCGGACCTGGGTTGTACAACGGAAAGGCTTTGGCGTACCACGTTGGGTCGTCGGGGCGAATCGGCAACTCGTCGAAGTTCACGCTGATCGCGCGATACCCAATCAATTGCAGTTGGTTGTTCGTAAACCGGGCGCGATTCCCAAAAAACACGGTCTGCGTGCGTCCTTGCCAGCCCTCGAGCCGCACGTTGACGAGGTCGTCGCCTTCGGTGCGTTCAAAAAACAGCGTTCGGTCGCCGATGGGAATGACCTTGCCCGCCGCCCTCGAGAGCGCGTTCCCACTCACGCCCTGCCACCACGTCGTCGCCACGCGCTCGTTGGCGACCGGCGCGACGAACTCCGAGATTGCAAACCCCGCCACGGCGACGAGCGCGCCGAAGATCAACACGGGACGCACCGCCCTCGCCAAGCTGACGCCCCCGGCTGCCGCTGCCAAGAGTTCGTTTTCGCGCGCCAACCGCCCGAACGCCAAGAGCACCGCGAACACCGCGGCGATGGGAAAGGCTTGCACGGCGAACGCGGGAATTTGATAGAGCAGCCACGGTCCGAACGACGACAATGGAAGTGCGCTCAAATACGGTTGCGCCAACACGCGTTGCACCAAAAACACGGCGATGTAAAGCACCGAACCGATGAAAAAATTGGGGATGACTTCCAAGGCGATGCTGCGGGACAGGCGTTTCACACTGGCGGGCAGCTTACCGCACGGGGTTGTGAGCCAGCGTGTTCACACGAGCAGGGTGAACGCGCGTTTCAGATTGCAAGGAAAGTTTTCGCAATGCCCGTGATGTGGTCTGCGCCGCCCCCTGCGCGCTGGGCTTTGACGTACACGTCGTGCACCGCTTGGGTGGTCGGTACGCTCGAGCCAACTTCACGCGCGGTCTCGAGGGCGTAGCGGAAATCTTTTTCCACCAAATCAATCGGGAACAGCGGTGCGAAGTGGCGACCGACCATCGAAGCCAACGCGCCTTTCACCGCGGGACTGGTCACGGGCAGTTCGTTCAAAATCGCGGCGGCCCGAGCCTCTGGAACGCCAGACTTTTGCAGCAGCCCGAGCAGTTCAGCGACCGCCGCGACTTGAATGCCGAACAGCGCGTTGACCGCAAGTTTCAGCGCCATGCCTTGCCCGACGGGCCCGACGTGATGGATAAACCCGCAACTCGTTTGAAAGACGGGTTTGGCACGCTCGAAGGTCGCTTCGTCTCCGCCAACGAGGTAGATCAACTGACCGGCTTCGGCTTGCGGTCGTGATCCGACCACGGGCGCGTCCAAAAACGCTGCACCACGGCTCGAGACCTCGGCGTTCAGTTCCTGCACCCACGCGGGCGTGACGGTGCTCGATTCGATGGCGATGCTGCCCGCGCCCAAGCCATGCACCGCGCCGTGCTCGGCGTCCAACCACACGGCTCGGGCGGCGGTGTCGTCCGCGACCATGCTCATGACCACGTCCGCGCCTGTGGCGGCGGCTCGAGGGGTGCTGGCGCGGGTCGCGCCCTCACGCTCGAGCGCCAACGCGGGTTCCGGCGAGCGGTTGTACACGGTGACGGCGTGCCCCGCTTTGAGCAGGTTGTGTGCCATGCGCGATCCCATCGCGCCCAATCCGAGAACGGCAACGTTCATGGTCTCACGCGGCTTTCTGGGCGCTCGAGGGTTCGAGGACGATGGGCGTGGGGCTCGGGGTCCGCAGTTCGCGCTTCACGGCTTCTACCGCCGCGCGGGTTGCAGCGGCGTCCATCGCGGTCGCTTCGACGTTGACGAACTGCACGTCTGCGATGCCGATGAAGTTCAGCACGTATTTCAAGTACGGCTCCACGAAGTTCCCTGGCTCGAGCGCACCGCCCTTGTACCCCGGCAAGCCAAAGGCGCTGACGACGATGGCGCGTTTACCGCGCAGCATTCCCGTCAGGCTCGAGCCATCGAACCCAAAGGTTTCGTTGATTCGGATCACTTGATCCAACCAGGCTTTCAGGGCGCTGGGAATCGAGAAGTTGTACATCGGCGTCGTCAAGAGCAGCACGTCCGCCGCGCGCAACTCCGCGATCAGGGCATCCGACAACGCCGTCGCCTCGAGCAAGTCCGGTGTGCGGTTCTCGAGCGGCGTGTAAAACCCGGCGATGGTTTCATTGGCGATGTGCGGGATCATCTGCACCTCGCGGCGCGTCACGGTTGCGCCTGGGTGCGCCTCGAGCAAGGCGGCTTCCACAGCATCCCCGAGTTCTCTTGAGATCGAACCCGCTTGGCGGGCACTGGCGTCGATGCGCAACACGTTCACGGTTGATTCGTTCATGGTTTGCCTCCTTCAAGGCGTCCAACGAGACAGAGGCTAATTGCTGCGCGATCAGCCGGAAAGATGCAAAACCGCAGCATGTTCGTGCGTACAATGCACGAATGAACCTCGAGACCTTGCGCGCCTTTGTCGAAGTCACTCGGCGCGGCAGTTTCGCCGCCGTCGCCCGAGACCGCGACCTTGACCCAAGTTCCGTCAGCCGCGACATCGCCGCGCTCGAGGAGGAACTGGGCGTCCGCCTCTTTCACCGCACGACGAAGCGTTTGTCGCCGACCGAGGCGGGCGCGCTCTACTTCGACCGCGTGGAACCGCTGGTGGCGGAACTCGAGCGGGCGCGCTTGCAAGCCTTGGATGTCAGCCAGCAACCCAAGGGCACGCTGCGCATTGCCTCACCGGTCAGCTTCGCGCAACTGAACCTCGTGCCATTGCTGCCCGAACTCTCCGAGCGTTACCCGGAGTTGAACTTCGACCTCGTGCTCACCGATGCGCAACCCGATCTGCTCGAGGAACGCATTGACGTGGCACTGCGCTTGGGTTCACGCCGCGAAAAAGGCGTCATCACCGAAGCCCTCGCGCCGATGGTTGCCCGCGTCTGCGCCAGCCCCAGTTACCTCAAACGCTTTGGACGCCCCGAGCAACCCCGCGACCTCGAGCAGCACCACTGCTTGCTTTTGCAACTCGAGGGCTTCAGCAACCGCTGGCGCTTCAAGGACCGCGATGGGTTTGAAACCACCGTGACCGTCAACGCCCGGTTGTCCACCTCGAACGCGGTGGCGCTCAAACACTGCGCGCTCGAGGGCATGGGCGTAATCCTGCAAGCGCGCTGGATCGTCGGACGCGAACTGCGCGACGGCAGTTTGATTGACCTGTTCCCGAATCTCGAGGTCAGCGCTGCGGTCAATGAATCGCCCGTCGTCTGGCTGGTGTACCCGACGCGGGCGTACCTGCCGCTGAAAGTGCGGGTGTTCCTCGAGTTCGTGCGGGAGAAGTTTAGAGACGGCTCACCGTGGGACGTGGGCGTTTAGGAACCGAAATGACCGCTCACCCGGTGAACAACTCGAGCGTTGGGAAAAGCGTCGCGTATCCCACGTCGAAGCTGTAAAGCACTGCATTCCGCGACAGCGCGTGACCACCAATCACAAAATCAGCCATCAAACGGCGCGGCTCTGGCGCACCCGATTTGCGACGGCGCTGGTGGTAACGGGCTTGCGCTTCGCCAGCCAAGCTCCAAGCGGCTCGAGGAATCTCCCAATCCACCTCGAACCCGGCATCTGCGATGAATGCGGACAACACGCCAAGGTCAAATTTGGGCAAGCTGTGCATTTCCGTGTGCACCACTGGGCACAGCAAAATGCTGCTGGAAGACGCTTGTGCGCTCACCACCGCCTCGAGTGCCCGCTCGTGAAATGCGTGACCGGGTTGCATCAGCGCTTGCAGGATGTTGCTGTCCAGCATCGAAATCACGGCGCGTCCTCGTTGGTGTTGCCCTCGAGCAAACGCAGGTCGTGCTCATCCCAGCCTCGGCGCTCGCGTTGCGCGGCGACGACATCGGCGTCGGACTGGAACGCGCTCAGACTGCGGGCGTGTTTTCGCAGCACCTCGCGGATGTCGGGCTTCTTAACGCGGATCGTCACTCCGCTCGGGGTGATGTCGTACTCGAGCGTATCGCCTGGCTTGGCACGCAGTTGCTCACGGATTTTCGTCGGGATGGTGGTTTGCCCGCGCTCGGTGATTTTGCTGGTTGCTGACATGACCGCACGCTCCTGAGTGCATTGTAGGAGCGCCTTGTCAGAATCGCAAGGATCGGATTGCTTACCAAACTTGCCGGGTCCAATCAAGGCGGGAGAACGCGCAACAATGAACAAACGAAAGTCAGCGTTTAACTTCCGTCAGCCGCAAACTTCATCCTTTACGCTCGAGCAGACGCGCTCGGATGCCGACAGGGTTGGAGCGCGTTTCAATTTCGGCGCGCAGTTTGTCGGACACTGCTCGGGATTGCTCGAGGTACGCGTCCAATTCGGCGCGATGCCGCAGGTAATACGCGATGACCTCGTACACGGCTGCCAACTCCAGGGACGGGTAACGCAGTGCAATTTCCTCGGGCGTTGCGCCGTCGTGGAAGCACTCGAGGATCGTGTCCACCGTAACCCGAGAACCCGTGACGCGCAGGACGCCCTCGTGATCGGTGATTGGGGCTTGGATCAGCGTCGTCATAGAAAAAGTCTAGCCGATGCACTGGCTCAACGGACATGACACGCGGCAGCTTTGCGGACAGTCAAGCCGTCTCGAGCACGCGCACATCGGAGGCTTGAATCGGGATCATCACGTCTTCGCCCGCCTCGAGCCGCGCCATGTAATGCCAAATCTCGAGCCCTTCCACCGTTTTCGTGGTCGGGTTCAAACGCGCGGTGGTTTCTTCGTTCAAGCTGTCAATCCATTGCTCGGCGTAAGGCGGCACGAAATGAACGTACAGCACGTCGCTCGTGCTGTCGTAATCAATTTTTACGCCTCGCGTGTCCACAGGATTTCTCCTTTCAATCGCCTCGAGATGCGGCTCGCGTGAATGATCCAAGCGTACTCCTGTTCGATGATGACAACGACGACCGTGTACAAATGGGTGTACTTGCGCACGAAGATGCGTTTGTTGGCTCGGGCGTCGCGGGCATCGGCTTGAATCCAGTCGGGCGTGTTCAGCACTTGCTCGAGCCGTTCAGGGCACTTGAGCCACAAATCGGGATGACGTTCGGCAATGTGCCTGGCGCGTTCAGCACTCAAGACCACTGGACACTCGAGATGCGGGGTGCGAAAGAAAATCGGAAATCCAAGCGTCTCGAGCGGATGCGCTGAACTCATTCCTCGTCCGCTGCTGCCTGCAACTTCTGAACCACCCCGACATCTTCTAAGGTGCTGGTGTCCCCGCTCATCTGCTGCCCACTGGCAATCTGGCGCAGCAGCCTGCGCATGATTTTGCCGCTGCGGGTTTTCGGCAACGCATCGGTGAACTTGATCTCGTCCGGGCGGGCAATCGCCCCAATCTCTTTGGTGACGTGCGCCCGCAACTCGTCGCTCGAGGCGGTTTTGCCGCTTTTCAGTGTGACGAATGCGATGATGCCCTCGCCTTTGATCGGGTCGGGTCGCCCGACGACTGCCGCCTCTGCGACGCTCGGGTGGCTGACGAGGGCGCTCTCCACTTCCATTGTGCCCAAGCGGTGTCCACTGACGTTCAGCACGTCGTCAATGCGTCCGACGATGGTGAAGTACCCGTCCTCGTCGCGCCTCGAGCCATCGCCCGCGAAGTACACGTGCGGAATCTCACCGAAATACTGACGCTTGAAGCGCTCGTCGTCGCCGTACACGGTGCGCAGAATGCTGGGCCACGGGCGTTTGAGGACGAGGAATCCGCCTTCGTTCGCGTCCAGTTCATTGCCGTCCTTGTCCACGATGGCCGCTTCCACGCCGAACATCGGCACACCCGCACTGCCAGGTTTGGTGTCGTGCGCGCCGGGAATCGTCGTAATCATGATGCTGCCGGTCTCGGTCTGCCACCACGTGTCCACGATGGGCAGGCGCTCCTTGCCGATGACGCGGTGGTACCACAGCCACGCCTCGGGGTTGATCGGTTCGCCGACCGTGCCCAGCAAGCGCAGGGATGACAGGTCGAAGCGGTTGGGGTGCTCGTCGCCGCCGCGCATGAAGCTGCGGATCGCTGTCGGCGCGGTGTAGAGGATGGTGGCTTTGTGCTTTTGGATGACTTCCCAGATCCGTCCGGGGTGCGGGTGGTTTGGAGCGCCTTCGTAGATGAGCGCGGTCGCGCCGTTGGCGAGCGGTCCGTAGACGACGTAGCTGTGCCCGGTGATCCAACCGACATCGGCGGTGCAGAAGTAGACATCGTTGTCGTGCAGGTCAAAGACGTATTTGCTGGTCAGGTACGTGCCGACCATGTAGCCGCCTGTCGTGTGCAGCACGCCTTTGGGCTTGCCGGTGCTGCCGGAGGTGTAGAGGATGAACAACGGGTGCTCGCTGTCCAGCGGTTCCGCCGCGCACTCGCTCGAGGCATCCGCCATCAGGTCGTGATACCAGTGGTCTCGAGGATTCCACGCCACGTCGTGCGCCGTGCGTTTGACGACGATGACCTTTTCGACACCCGGCGCGTTCTCGAGGGCTTCGTCCACGTTTTGCTTCAAGGGCACGATGGCTCCGCGTCGGTAACTGCCGTCGGCGGTGATGACGAGCCTCGAGCCGCAGTCGTTGATCCGGTCAGACAGCGCACCTGCGCTGAACCCGCCGAAAACCACGCTGTGCGTTGCGCCGACGCGGGCGCAGGCGAGCATCGCCACGACCGCCTCGGGGATCATCGGCAGGTAAATCGTCACGCGGTCGCCGGGTTGGATGCCCTGCGCTTTCAACACATTGGCGAACCTCGAGACTTCCGCGTGCAGTTCGCGGTAGGTCAGTGTCCGCGTGTCGCCCGGTTCGCCCTCCCAGACGATTGCGGGCTTGTCCCCTCGAGCCTCGAAATGGCGGTCCAAGCAGTTAAAGCTCAAGTTCGTCTTGCCGCCAACGAACCATTGCGCGTGCGGTTCCTGCCACTCGAGCACTTTCTGCCACGGCTCGAACCAGTGCAGTTCGCGCGCCACGTCTGACCAGAACTGCTCGGGTTGCTCGAGGGATTGCTTGTACATCGCATTGAACTGCTCCAACGTCAACTTGCCGTGGAAATCACTGGGCGGCGCGAAGCGGCGGGATTCTTGCAGCACGGCTTGGATGGCGTTTTCGCTCATGGGTTCACCTCGAAGAAATAAAGAATCTCGTGACCGCGCGATTCTACGCAAATCAGATTGCTGCCAAGCGTTGGGAATACTGGTGTTCCTCATGCTACGCTCAGCAACGATGAAGCGCTGGAATCTGTTCGCAGTGGGCGTACCGCTCTGTGCTCTGCTCGTGGCGTGCCCACAAGGTCCGTCCACGACGGATTGGACGTTGACCGCACGCGGGGGAACGATGAATTTCAGCGTGAGCGTGTTTGCTGCCGCGCAACGCGATGCCCAGTACCTTCGTGTGCTCGAGGCGCAGCTTTCCAAAGCGCTGAACAAGCCCATCACCCTTCAATTGCCGCCGAGCAATCAGGGACGGGTGACGACGCAGGAAACCATCTCTGCCAGCGTGGGCACGAACTTTTATGTGGCGCTCGACAAGAACGGGGTCGCGCCTGACAAAGACGTGCCACTTGATTTCGCGGGTCCATCCGGGGAGTTCCGCGATGCGAAAGGCAACCCACGGCGTGGGGTGTACCGCGCACAATCGAACTGGGATTTTTTCCCGCTGTTAAACGGTCAGGGAACAGGCACGTACACAGTCAAAGCGACCTTGCCCGACGGCACGCTCACCGCGCAAACCCAAATCAGTTTCGACGCGCCGCTGCCGCTCACCGAGTCCCTCGCCATCACCGCCAGTCCGACAGAATTGCTGGCAACCTGGCAAAGCCCGACTCGGACGCAGAGTTACTTGGCGTTCGTCTACGACCGCACGAATAAGGCGGTCGTGTGGGCCACCGAAGGCAAGGGGAACGCGTCCACGCTCGAGGTGACGCAAGGCCTCAACCTGACGGTTGGGGTTGGGTACGACTTTACGCTGGTCACGTTCGACTTTGACGACACCCCCAGCCGGACGCGCGCTTACCCTGGCACGCTTCCAGAGCGCTTCAACGCTTCGCTCATCAACCGCACCTTGATCGTCGGCAAACCCGAGATCGAGATCACCAATGCTTTGGGTGGACCAGAAATTGCTCGGTTGAACGTGCGGGCTGCGCCGAACGCCAAGGTGACCGCAAACGCCAAAATTCGCAACCTCAGCAGCGGGTTGTTGCGGTACTCCATCGAATTGCCCACCGGAGACGCCAGTGTGCGTTTGCTCAGCCCAAGCTCGGGACGGGCGCGGGCAGGTGAGGACGTGCCGCTGGACCTGCAAGCCGATTGCGGTCCTGGAGAAAGTGAACGCACGGTCGCCGTAACCGTCAAATCGAACGACGAGGACGAACCAACCAAAACGCTCGAGGTGCTCGTCGAATGCTTGCGTCGAATCACGACGCAACTCGCTTGGAAAAACTTGACCGGTCTGAACCCTGTGTCCAAGATCGCTTGGAAGCCTGATGGAAGCAGAGCCCTGCTGCTCGGTCAAAGCGGCTTTCGCGTGCTCGAGGTGGCGACGGGGCGCATCGTCGGGGGTCAAAACTTTTTCCCTGGGCAATCCTTGGATGCTGTCCTTTGGAATGCCGACGGCTCGAGGTTCGCCCTGCTGGAAATCGGGCGAACGACGATCTACAACGCTGAAACGCTCGAGGTGGTCAGAACCTTCAACGCGGGACGCGCGGCGGGTTGGAGTCCTGACGGCACGAAAATCGTGCTCAGTTCCAGCGATGGCACGGGTCAGGTTTGGCGAATCAGCGATGGCGCTTCCGTCCTGACCTTGAACGACTGGAATTACGGTGCGAACGCCATCGTCTGGAACGCTGACGGCTCGAGAATCGCCGCGAGCGGTTCCAGCAGCGGGTTCGCTTCCAGAGATGGCGTGACCGTTTGGAATTCGACGACAGGAGAAGTCGTTCGCCGCATTGACTTGCTGAACAACGCCTTCGGTGTGGCGTGGAGCGCGGACGGAACCCAAGTCGCATCCGTCGTCGCCAACCAGGCCCGCCGATGGAACGTTGCAACTGGGGCGGAAGCTGCCGCGACAACGATCAGTACCGGCAGCTACCCGTACTACGAAACGCTCGTCGCTTGGTCCAACAACAAATTTTTCGTCCGTAGTCAATACGGTGCTTTGGCGGTTTGGAATCCGCAAGCGACAACGCCGCTGTACACCGTAGCAACAGGAACGTTTCAACAAGCGGCGTTCAACGAAGCGACAAATCGCATTCTCGCTCCAAAGGACGGTCAAGTGAACGTGCACTCAGGGGTGAACGGCAACCTCATTGCTTCGGTGCCAGTCAGAAGCGGTCGTTGGAGTGCCATGGCTTGGCGACCTGCGGGCGACCGCTTCGCCGTGCTGCGCGACAACAGCCTCGAAGTGTACGACGCGGCTGGAGCCCTCATCCGCGATTGGGTCATCACAGACCTGAGCAGCAGCTTGACGAAACTCTCTTGGTCTAGAAATGGGAACAAGATCGCTGTCTCTGGGAACAAACTTTGGATTTACGACGCCAACACCGGGCAACTTCTGATCGACAAAACCTTTCCCTCCACAGTTGAAGACGCCCTCTGGAACACGGATGACACCTTTATCGCAGTTGTCAGCAACAGGTTGGATGTCGTTCAGGCCAATACGCTCGTCACGCAGTGGCAGACGACCAGTTCCAGCCGTGTCACTGTCGACCCCGCAGGGACGCGTTTGTTGGTCTCGAGCGGGATGTTTCCAGTCAGCCTGAGTTTGCGGCAGTTCAACTCCGGCGTCGAAATTAAAACGTTTGACACATCGGGCATCCCGGCGGCATTAACGCCAACGTGGAGTCCGATGGCGCAACGCTTCGCCACGCTCGGCGGAGTCGCTGGCGGCATCGTCACCGTTTGGAACCTCGAGCCAGACAGCAGAGTAATGCTGTCTCCAATCAGCACGCAGAATTATGTGTGGGACCACACCGGACGCCGTGTCCTCGCGGTGCTCGGCGTGCCGTCGTCCAGCGCGTATACCCCCGTGGTGTACAGCGCTGCGAGTGCCGCTGAACTCGAGCGATTGCCCATCATCAATGTTCCGACGTTCACCGCTCCCCAAGTCGCTTGGAACCCCAATGGCTCGTCGCTCTTGGTCAATATTGGCGGCACGGAGTTGCACCTGATGAACCTCGTGTACACGCCTTGATTTGAAGACCAGTGGCGATTGGAAGCAATTGCGACGGACGCGATCCCTGGCTTCGCAGCCCAAACCATCCGAGAACGCTCGAGAAAGATGGCGTGCGTCGTAAACTCGAGAGCCACATGACAGCCCCAAAAATTGCGTTCATCGGTGCGGGCAGCACGGTCTTCGCCAAGACGCTGATCGGTGACATCCTCACGTACCCAGCCTTGCAGGACGCGCACATTGCGCTGTTCGACATTGACGAGGAACGCCTGCGCACCTCCGAAGTCGTCGCGCACCGCATTGCGCGCACGTTCGGGGTGCAGCCGACGATCACGGCGACGACCGACCCGGAACGCGCGCTCGAGGGGGCGAATTACGCGATCAGCATGGTGCAGGTCGGCGGGTACAAGCCCAGCACGGTCGTAGATTTTGAAATCCCGAAGCGCTACGGCTTGGAGCAAACCATCGGCGACACGCTCGGCATCGGCGGCATCATGCGTGCGTTGCGAACGATTCCGGTCTTGCTCGATTACACCCGCATCATGGAACGCGTTGCCGCCCCGAACATCCTGCACCTCAATTACGTCAACCCAATGGCGATGAACTGCATGGCGCTCGCTCGAGCCAGCCGCGTGCCCGTCGTCGGGCTGTGTCACAGCGTGCAGGGCACGGCGCACGACCTCGCCACGGACCTTGGCGTGCCGGTGGATGAACTCGAGTACTTGGTCGCGGGCATCAACCACATGGCGTTTTACTTGAAGCTGTCGCATCGCGGCGAGAACATGTACCCACGGCTGCGTGCGTTCATGGAAAAGGGCGAAATCCCTGATCGAGAACTCGGCGCTGAGTACGGCTGGCGCTTGGCGAACCGCGTGCGCTACGCCGCCTTTAAGCACTTCGGGTATTTCGTCACCGAGTCCAGCGAGCACTTCGCGGAGTACGTGCCGTGGTTCATCAAACCCGGTCGCGCGGATTTGCTCGAGCACTACCAGATTCCGATTGACGAGTACCTGCGCCGCTGCGAAGCGCAGATCAAGCACTGGCACGTCACAAAGCAGCAACTCGAGGACGAGGCGCACCCGCTCGAGGTCAGGCGCTCTGGCGAGTACGGCGCGGGCATTATCCACAGCCGGGAAACCGGCGAGCCCAGCGTGGTGTACGGCAACGTGCCCAACCACGGACTGATTGACAACCTGTCTCGAGACTGCTGCGTCGAAGTGCCGTGCCTCGTGGACAAGAACGGCGTGCAACCCACGCACGTCGGCGCGTTGCCGCCGCAACTCGCGGCGTTGATGGGGACGAACATCGGCGTTCAAGAACTGACCGTACAAGCCGCCTTGACTGGCAACCTCGAGCATGTCTACCACGCGGCGATGCTGGACCCGCACACGGCAGCCGCGCTCGACCTCGAGCAGATTCACAGCTTGGTCAACGATTTGCTCGAGGCGCACAGTGAATTCCTGCCGCTCGAATGGCAAGTTCCAACAAATCAAGTTACGGGATAGGTTTCCAAGCCGTTGATGGATTATCGCAATCCGCTCAGATGAACCAATCTCATATCCAACCCGTGACTCAGGTACGCGTCTAACAGGGGCTTATGCGAAGACCCAACGATCACTAAGATCGCTTTTCCAGGGTGCTCTGCTGAGATACGTCGTACGTGAGCCGCCATCAATAGGTTTCGCACTTCCCACTGGGCGACTTTGAGGCGATGCAAGCCTGATGGCCACTTGAGTCGCAGGTACAAGCCTCGTTCTATGTCGTCATTGTCGAAGGTCTGGGCTGAGTCGTTGAGAAATTGGTAGTAAGGCAGTAAGTCCTCAACGTCTATAGCGTTCTGAAACAACTGTCGTCCCTGCTTTAAGAACGGCGAGCTGCTGAAAATTTTTCCGAAATCAGTCGTTTCTTGATCCTGCTCGAGCTGAGTTTCATGCGCAAAGTGCAAGTCTGCGTCGTGATGATCGTCCATATAAGCCAGACGCTCGTGCTTCAACTCGAGCGCCAACTTGACCCCGATGGAAATTCGTTCGTCCGGCTCGGTGAGCTGCCGATTGAGAATCCGTTCAACGTTTCCTGGAAGCTGCCCTGGTATCCGTGCAGAACGCGCCCAATGAAGCAGTGCGGAACTGTCGTCAAAAGCAGCCAGCAACATCAGGACCAGACGCGATCCACTGAGATCGCTGCTCGAGCCGACCAGCTCTTCAGCCTCGTCCCGCGTCACGTTGAGCAACGTTTGCGCCTGTAGACCCAACTCCAGTCGTTCAGCCACGAATGTCTCGAGAATCGGTCCATACACGTTTTTGGAACGCAACATGTTTTGTAATACTCGAGGTGGAATGGATTCTAGAGCGATTACGTCTGGCGCGAACGAACGCAAGCGTTGCAGCAATCCATTTAACATGGCGGGTTTGAAGCGCTGTCCCAGTCCGCCCAAATGCGTTGAAGCCAGTACCAAGATTCTGGTCTTGTCGGTTTCAGACACGATGGTACTGAGATCATCAGTAGCGGGTTGGTTCACAGTTTCAGCCTACAGGGGTTCTCGAGTAAGAAAGCACGTCCCAATTCAAAAGGCAGTTCCATTTTCGCGAACTGACATGACGTTCCAAGGATTGAGCAATTGCGCAACAGAAAAAGTTCTCGAAGAGCCTCAAAAATCGAAACCGCCACCCGATGGTCTCGAGGTGGCGGTTTTTGGAAAGGGTGTAAGCCGGGTTCTGTCCTACGCTTGTTACAGCGCGTCACGGTCATCTGTCTGGGATGCGCGTCGCCGCGCACCTCGAGCAGCTTTCTTTGCACGTCAACTGCTGCGGGTCACAGCACGCGGGTTTCCCCGCTTTCGTGCGTTCGAGCCTTGCACCGGATGGGGTTTGCCGAGCCGCCCCTGTCTCCAGGGGCGCTGGTGCGCTCTGACCGCACCGTTTCACCCTGACTGGTCTGTAGTCCAGCGGTTTATTTTCTGTTGCACTGTCCGTCGGCTTCGCGCCTGCTCAAAGTTCCCCTCGAGCGGTTCGCTCGCCGCCCAGCCGTTAGCTGGCATCCTGCCCTGCGGTGCCCGGACTTTCCTCACCCGAGTTGCCTCAGGCGCGACCGTGCCCCTTTCCAGCGGGAGAGTGTAGCAAGGCGAAGGGCGAAAGGCAAAGAGCAGTTGAAAGGCGAAGCACAAAGGGAACAACAATCCCCAACTCTCGAGACTCGAGGATTGCGGTTCAAGCGTTGTTGCGCTCTGCTCGAGCGTCGGCGCGGGCTGTGGGCGTTTAACTTTTGCCCTTCGCCCTTTGCCTTTACACTGCCGTTGACCAATCCGCACTTCTCTGTTACTCTTCCAAAGCCCGCCCGTGCCGGGATGGCGGAACTGGTAGACGCACACGACTCAAAATCGTGCGGGAAACCGTGGGGGTTCGATTCCCCCTCCCGGCACCACAAAGGAAACGTTGCTGTGAACCTTCTGTTTATTTTTGTCTTGGTGCTGTTCTGCGCGACGTGCGTGGGTTTGGTGTACTTCGTGCTGTCGCAAGAACCCAAGCAAGGCGGTTTGTCCAGCAGCATGGGTGGCAGCGGCGGTTCGGACTTTTTCAATGGGCGCGGCACGACCGGGCAGCTCGTGCAGTTGACGTTTTACGCGCTCGGGTTTTTCATGTTCTTGGCGCTGCTGCTGAACGTCTTCAGGCTCTAAAACCACCCGTGGAAGCAAGCGGCTCGAGTTGCCTCGAGCCGCTTTTGTCACATTGGAATTTGGGCTTCGGTGTGTCAAAATTGTGTCGCAAAGACGTATTTTTCGCGTCTGGCTCGTGAAACTGGCTTAAGCCAAAATGCTTGACGCTCACCTGAACATCCGTTATGGTTTGACGCGTTAGCACAACTCCCTTGAGGTTGAAGTTCAACTTCGAGGAGTCAAACAATTCACCTCCCAGGGACGGGGAGGCGGGTTGCGCTACACGAGAATTCAATGGAGGATCGGATGAAGAGATCATTGTTGGCTCTGGCAGTGCTGGCGCTCGGCTCGAGCGCGGGTGCCCAAGCGTTTGTCTTCCCCGCGAAGTGGTCGGTCACGGCCCCGTCGGAAGTCAAGCGCGGCGGCGTGTTCCGCGACTACATCCTCAGCGACTTCAAAACCATCAACCCGTTTGTCTCGGCCGAAGCCGACAACATCCCCGACGAGATCACCGCGGGCGGTTTGTTGACGTTTGACCCCACGACCAACGAGTACGTTCCGTACATGGCGGCGAACTACACCGTGTCGCCCGACCGCCTGACGTGGACGTTCAATCTGCGCACGGGCATGAAATGGTCCGACGGGCGACCGATTGTCGCTGACGACTGGGTCACCACGTTCAAGATCCACACCGACGAAGATGTCGGCAGCAACAGCTACGACGGCTTCTTCATCGACGACAAGCCAATCGTCGTCAGCAAGGTGGACAACGACACCGTGCGCATCCGCTTCCCCAAGCTGGACGCGACCGCTGCCGCGCAAGCTTCCTTCGCGCCGTGGCCCAACCACGTCTTCGGACCCGTTTACGCCAGCCGTGGTGCGGCGGGCATCAAGGCGATGTGGACGCTCAACACCCCGGCTGACCAAGTCGTCTCGGCGGGCGCGTTCAAATTCGCCAGCTACCGCCCCGGTGAGCGCGCGACGTTTGAAAAGAACCCCACCTACGGCGAGTGGAACAAGGATTCCGCAGGCGGCGCGCTGCCTTACATGGACGGCAAGACGTTCAACGTCACCAAAGACTTGAACGCGGCATTTGCCTCCTACCTCGCAGGCAATCTGGACACGTACGGTCCGCGCAATGCCGACGACCTGCGCCAGATCCGTGCGGGCATTGACAACGGCAACTTGAAGGCGACGTTGCGCGCGAACGCGGGTGCCGCCGCCTCGAGCACGTGGATTGTGTTCAACTGGAACCGCAAGTCCGATGCGTTCAAGCAGCGCCTCTTCCGCGACGACAACTTCCGCCGCGCGATGAGCCACCTCGCCAACCGCGCCGCGATGGTGGACTTGGCGCTCGGTGGCTTGGGTCAACCCGCGTACACCAGCGTCTACCTCGCCAACCGCGATTGGGTCTCCACGACTGCCCGCAAGTTCGACTACAACCTCGAGGCGGCCAGTGCCCTGCTGTCGCGCATCGGCTTCTCGCGCAAGAACAGCGATGGCTGGCTTGTGGACCGCACGGGCAAGGTCTTGGAGTTTGACCTGAACACCAACGCGGGCAACACCACGCGCGAAACGCTGTCCAAGATCTTCGCGGACGAAGCCAAGAAGGTTGGCGTCAAGGTCAACTTCCGTCCGATTGACTTCAACACCCTGGTCGCGGCCCTCACCTCCTCTGGCGACGACCGCAAGTTTGATTCGATCCTGCTCGGGCTTTCCGGCGGCAACCGCGTCTACCCCTTGGGTCAAAACGTGACGCCCTGCGGCACGAACCTGCACGCCTTCAACACCAGCGGCAAGTGCCTCGCCCCGTGGGAGACGCAAGTCACTGCGCTGTTCAGCCGTGGTCGCCAAGAACTTGATACGCAAAAGCGCATCGCCATCGTCAAGCAAGTCCAGGACATCGAAAGCAACTTCCAAGCCTGGGTCTACTTGATTTCCCCGAACGTGCACTTCACCTGGAGCACCCGCATTCGTGGCGAGTACCCGCAAGCCATTCAGAGCAGCTTGAACGGCACGCGCGTCCTCGAGATGAGCTGGATCAACCAGTAAACATCAACACACCCGAGGGTGGGGGATTTCCTCCCACCCTCGAGTCCTGCCACCGCATCACCTTCAAAAACCAGAGAGACACAAATGCTGACATTCGTTTTGCGGCGATTTCTGAACCTCATCCCCGTGTTCTTGGGCGCGACGTTCATGGTCTTCGTGATCCTGCAAATTGCGCCCGGCGACTTTTTGGACAACCGACGTTTAGACCCGCGCACGACGCCGGAAACCATCGCGCGCTTGGAACAGCAATTCGGTTTGGATCAGCCGATTCCGGTGCAATACGCCAAGTGGTTGTTCAACTTCGTGCAAGGCAATTTGGGCACGTCGTTTGACAGCAATATTCCGGTCGCCACACTGATCGGGCCCAAAATTTTTAATTCTGCCATTTTGACTTTCGGCAACATCATCTTGGTGTTCGCCATCGGCATTCCGATTGGGATTTACGGCGCGGTGCGCCAGTACAGTTTGGGTGACAAGGCGATCAGCGTCACGTCGTACTTTTTTCTTGGGTTTCCCAATTTCTTCTTTGGGTTGCTCGTGATTTACGGGTTGCTGCAGATTCAATTCGCGCTCGGAAGACCGCTCTTCCCGGTCAACGGCATGACCAGCCAGAACTTCGATTCGCTCAACCCATTCCAACAATTCTTGGATGTCGCCTGGCACGCCTTCATTCCACTGATGGTCACGGTCGTCGGCGACGTGGCTGGGTTTACGCGCGGATTGCGGGCGCAGATGCTCGAGTTTTTGAACCACGATTACGTGCGCACCGCTCGAGCCAAAGGCTTGGCAGAGCGCACGGTGATTTACCGCCACACCTTGCGCAATGCAATCACGCCGTTCGTTGCTGGCATTGGCAGTTTGCTCCCGGCGGTGCTGGCGGGCGCAGGCACAATTGAATTGCTGTTCAACTGGCCCGGACTGTTTCCGGTGTTTTTGGAAGCATTGAATTCGCAAGACATCTTCGTTAGCCTCAGCGTCGGCGCGGTCTCACTGGTCTTGCTCGTAATCGGCAACTTGATTGCCGATTTCCTTCTCGCGGTGGTTGACCCAAGGATTCGGTACTCATGAGCAGCGCGACCGCCTCCAGCAGTGAACTCGTCAACGAGAAAGCCCGCTCCAAAAGCCAGGGTCAAGTGGTTTGGGAGCAGTTCACCAAGCACCAACTCGCGGTGTTCGGTGGATTGATTCTGATGGCGCTCTACTTGGGCGCGCTGTTCGCGCCGTTCATCAGTCCGTATGGACTGTCTGAATACAGCACGTCCGACATCAGCAAGTTTCACCCACCGACGCGCGTGTACTTCGTCAATCCCGACAATGGATTGCCGACGTGGCCCTTCGTGTACCGCACGAAGCGCGATGTCAACATGGAAACCTTTGTCACAGAGTTCCAAGAAGACCGAACGCAAGGACGTTTTCCGGTGAAATTCTTCGTCAGCCGCCCAGAGCAGCCGTACAACCTGTTCGGGTTCATCCCGATGAACGTCAGGCTGTTCGGCGTGGACGCGCCAGCGCGCATTTTCATTCTGGGCGCCGACAGTTACGGGCGCGACGTGTTCACGCGCATCTGGTATGGCGCGCAGATTTCGTTGACCATCGGCATCTTTGCCGTGGCGCTGTCCACCACCTTGGCGTTTATTTTCGGTGGCTTGGCGGGGTATTACGGCGGTTGGGTGGACAACATCATCATGCGTGCGGTGGAGATTCTCAGCGCCATTCCGGGCTTGATTTTGTTGATTACGCTGACCTCGATTTTGCCGCAAAGCTTGGACCCGATCCTGGTGTTTTACGGCATCGTGTTCTTCCTGGGCATCATCGGCTGGGGTGGCTCGGCACGCACGATCCGGTCTCAGATTCTGGCGTTGCGTGAAGTGGATTACGTGCAAGCGGCGACGGCGTTGGGCGCCAAAGAAGCCCGTATCATCGGCTTTCACATGCTGCCCGTGACCTTTTCGTTGTCCATTGTCGGCTTGTCCTTGGCGATTCCCGGCTTTATTTTGACCGAGGCGGTGCTCTCCTTTATCGGTCGCGGCATCCGCGAGCCGTACAGCTCGTGGGGATTGATGTTGAACAATGCCCAGGAGGGTGGCTTCGCCAGCATCAATTCACGCCCTTGGATGCTCATTCCGGGCTTTTTCATCGTACTCGCGGTGCTGTGCTGGAACTTCCTCGGCGACGGGTTGCGTGACGCGTTTGACCCACGCAAACGCCAGTGAACCCGAAGACTCGAGCGCGACCCCTCGAGCCATTGTTTTGAAACCTCGAGCACCGCGTTCCTACTGATCCGCGCGTGTTCAGGTGAACGAGATCAAGTTAAAGCAACAAAGACCAGTATTCAGCGCGGGTAGCTCGAATCAATAGGGTATGCTCACCGCACATATTTTTAGGAAGTGATTCAGGGGGCGAGTACATGGCGAAAACCGCGAACGCAGCCGAGACATTGCTCGAGGTCAACAACCTCAAAACCTACTTTTACACCGACGAAGGCGTCGTCAAAAGCGTTGACGGCGTGACTTTCCACATCCAAAAAGGCGAGACCTTGGCGGTCGTGGGCGAGTCGGGCTCGGGCAAATCGGTGACGAGTTTAAGCATCATGCGCTTGATCCCCAGCCCTCCGGGCAAGATCGTGGACGGCACGGTGGTCTTCCGTGGGCGCGACGGCAGCCCCAAGGACATCACGAAGGTTGCCGAAAGCGACATGCGCAAGATTCGCGGCAACGAGATCAGCATGATCTTCCAAGAGCCGATGACCAGCTTGAACCCTGTGTACACCGTGGGCGATCAGATCGCCGAAGCGGTGGTGTTGCACCAGAACAAATCCAAAAAAGAGGCGATGGAAGTCGCCGTGACAATGCTCGAGTTGGTGGGCATCCCAGAGCCGCGCCGCCGCGTGACCAATTACCCGCACCAGATGTCGGGCGGCATGCGTCAACGCGTGATGATTGCGATGGCGCTCTCGTGCAACCCGGCGCTCTTGATCGCCGACGAGCCGACGACAGCCTTGGACGTGACGATCCAAGCCCAGATCTTGGACCTGATGCGCAAGCTCCAGCGCGAGATCGGCATGAGCATCCTGTTCATCACGCACAATTTGGGCGTGGTCGCGGAGATGGCGGACCGCGTCGTCGTGATGTACGGCGGGCGCGTCGTCGAAGAGGGCGACGTGGTGGAGATTTTCAAAACGCCCAAGCACCCGTACACGATGGGCTTGCTGCACAGCATCCCGCGCGTGGACCACGCGGTCGCAGACCAGAAGCGCCTCGAGGCAATTCCGGGCAACGTGCCCAACCCGCTCTTCTTGCCGCAGGGTTGCGCGTTTCACCCGCGTTGCAAGTTTGCGATTGACGCCTGCAAAGAGGCGGTTCCGGCGCTCGAGGACACGGGTGGCGGTCACATGAGCCGCTGCATCCGTTGGAAAGAGCTGTAAAAACTACTGGCTTCTAGCCGCTAGCTTCTAGCCAAAAACTTTTACAGGAGACCACACGATGACTGCACCAGTGACACAACCAACAAAAATCAATGCAGAGGCGCAAGCGCCTTTGCTCGAGGTCAACAACCTCGTCAAGTTCTTCCCGATTCGTGGCGGATTGCTTTCCAGGGTCGTGGCGAACGTCAAAGCCGTCAACGATGTCAGCTTCAAGATCAACAAGGGCGAAGTGCTCGGGCTCGTGGGTGAGTCGGGGTCGGGCAAAACCACGGCTGGACGCGCAATTCTGCGCCTGATCGAACCAACCTCGGGCGAAGTCAAGTTCAACGGCGTGGACGTCGTCAAGCTCTCCAAAGCGGAAATGCGCGAGTACCGCAAGCGCATGCAGATCATCTTCCAAGACCCGTTTGCCTCACTGAACCCGCGCATGACGGTCGGCGACATCATCGGCGAAGCCTTAATGATCCACAACCTCGCCAGCGGACAGGCGCGCACGGACAAAGTGGCTGAACTCTTGAAGCGCGTGGGGCTCTCCCCGGACCACATGCGCCGCTACCCGCACGAGTTCTCCGGCGGTCAGCGTCAACGCATCGGCATTGCTCGCGCGCTCGCGGTGGACCCCCAGTTCATCGTCGCAGACGAACCGGTCTCGGCGCTCGACGTGTCCATTCAAGCGCAAGTGGTCAACCTGCTCGAGGACCTGCAACGTGATCTTGGGCTGACGGTCTTGTTCATCGCGCACGACCTCAGCGTGGTGGAATACATCTGTGACCGCGTCGCCGTGATGTACCTGGGGCGCGTCATGGAAGTCGCCACGAGCAAAGAGCTGTACACGAACCCCAAGCACCCCTACACCGAAGCGCTCCTGAGTGCCGCACCAATCCCCGATCCGACGATCAAGCGCGAGCGCATCATCTTGGAAGGCGACATCCCCAGCCCGATCAACCCGCCGAGCGGCTGCGTGTTCCGCACGCGTTGCCGCTACAAGATCGCCGAGTGCGAGCACACCGTTCCAGAGTTGCGCGAAGTCGCACCGGGACACTTCAAAGCCTGCATCCGCGACGACATCTTGTAGGCGAACGACCTGTGTGGCTCGAGGAGACGGTCTCCTCGAGCCGCTTTTTTCTTGGCGCTCGAGGCTGTCTCGGGCGTCAAGATGCTGCTCGGGCGGTGACGTTTGGGCGATCCCCATGCTATAGTCGCCGCCGATGTTACTGACCGCGCGAGCGTGACCGCACCCGCCAAGTTCTCGAGACCGTCGAGGGCAGGTTGGGTGCGCAACCAAGTTCAGGTCAGTTTTTTTATGCCCGAGCGCTTTAAAATCATAAACTGGAGCGATACTTTTCCTCAAGTTCGTTAAAACCGAAAGCAGGTTCACCTCATGATTGAACAAACGCTGCTCACGCCCGGACCCACACCGATCCAACCGCAAGCCCTGCGCGCGTTGACCTTCCCAATGCGCGGGCACATGGACCCCGAGGTCTTCGCGCTCAACGAACGCATTCAATATGGACTGCACACGCTCTACGGCACAGCAGACGACGCGTTCACCTGCTTGCTGGCAGGCACGGGCAGCCTTGGCATGGAAGCGGGCTTCGCCAATTTGCTGGAGCCCGGCGACGCCGTACTGATCTGCGCGAACGGCAGCTTCGGGTACCGCATGGCGGAAATGTCCGAGCGTCTGGGCGCGAACGTCACGACCGTCACCGCACCCATCGGACAAGCCATCCGCCTGGCGAACGTGCGCGCTGCCCTCGAGACCGGCACATTCAAACTCGTCGCCGTTGTCCACGGCGAAACCAGCACGGGCGTGCTCAACCCCGCTGTGGAGATCGCCGCGCTCGCCAAGGAATACGGCTGCCTCGTCACCGTGGACGCTGTGACCACCGCCGGAATGATGCCGTACCAGATGGACGCATGGGGCATTGATTACAGCTACACGGGTTCACAGAAGTGCCTCAGCGCCCCGCCCGGCGTTGCGCCGGTCGCGTTCTCCCGCGCCGCGATTCACGCGGTCGAAGCCCGCAAAACCAAAGTGCCACTGTGGTACGCCGACCTGGAAGGCTTGCAAGCCTATTGGAACCGCCGCGAGTACCACCACACGATCCCCGTGCAACTGCATTACGCGCTCGAGGCGGCGCTCAGTGCCGCGCTGCAAGAAGGACTCGAGGCGCGCGCTGAACGCGTGCGCGTCGTCGGCGCGGCGGTGCTGCAAACCCTGGAGACCATCGGCTTCAGCGCCTTCGTGGACAACGCAACAGAGCGCCTGCCCAGCGTCCTCGCCGTGCGCCTGCCCGCCCACGTGCAAGACGTTCCCGTGCGCGCTGGACTGCGCGAGCGCAACGTCGTCGTCACCGGCGGCCTGGGCGAAACCGCCGGGAAAATCTGGCGCTTGGGGTTGATGGGCGAGAGCGCCCGCCCCGCGCCGTACGCGCGCTTTTTCGCGGCGCTCGAGGGTGTGCTGGGCGAGGGTGGCTTGGTGGACCGTTTCGAGCGGGCGCTGGCTGTCACGCGTTGAACGAACTGGGAGACTTGGGCGTAGGTCTCGAGCGATGCGTGTGCAAGCCAAGCCTCGAGTGACGCAAGTGCTGCTGGCGCAGCACCGGGCGAACCGCCGGAAAGCCCCTACGAACGGCAGCGTGGTGGGCGCGCGTTCTCGGGTGAGGCGTTGCACCTCGAGATTCTGACGTGATGCACCGCAAAATGGCGAAGCGATCTGCGCTGCCCCGTGACTCGAGCTTGACCTGCGCGGTAAGCTCACCCGCGTGGGCGTCGCACTGGTCGGCAATGCGTTTTTGATTCACGAAGCGGCTCGCGCTTGGCTCAAGCGCGAGGGCTTCGATGCGCGCGACGTGCCGTGGCTCGAGGGTGAGGACGTGAACCCCGACACCGTGTCCAACCACGCGCAAGGCGGGTTGTTCGGACGCGCCGCGCTCGTCGTGGACTTCTGCGACGTGAAAGAGTACAAACCGGTGCTCGAGCAACTCGCGCGTTCGGGTGATGCTGCTGCCGTTGTGCTCGACGCCGAGAACTGGACTTCGACCGAGGCGGGCAGCGAGGTCATGCGCAAACGCAAAGCGCAGGAGAGCCGCGCCAAAGCCTACGAAAAAGCCGGGCTCGAGGTGCAGGGGTTGCCGACGCCGCAAAAAGGCGCGCTGATCGCCTGGGTCACGGCACGCGCCAAGGCGCTCAAGCTGAGCGTGGACAAAGACGTGCCCAAGCTGCTCGCGGACACGTTCCCGGACGACGTGGCGAGCATCGCGGGAGAGTTGGAGAAATTGTCGGTGCTCGAGGTCAAACTGGACGCGGCGACGGTGGCGCGGGTCGTCAACGCCAACCCGCCGACCACCATGTTCGCCGTCACCGACGCGCTGGTGGCGCGCAAAGCGGTGGACGCCTGGTCGCATTTGGAGCGGCTTCTAAACAGCGGCGAGGACCCATTCAAGCTTTTGGGCGCACTGCAAGGACATTACGCGCTGTTGGCGCGCGCCTACGCCCTGCGCGCCAAAGACGAGATGGTCCAACCGCGCGAAGCCGCCAAGAGCTTGAGCGTGCACGAATTCCGCGCACAGAAGGCTTTGGAGGCGGTGCGGCGATACAGCGAAACCCGCGTGCGCCGCGAACTCGAGGCGCTCTTGTCAGCGGACGTGGCGATGAAAAGCGGTGCGGACCCGACGTTGACCCTCGAGCGGCTGGTGCTCGAGTTGGGCGTGTAAAGCTCGAGAACGAGGAAGATTTTGCTTGTGTAGGGACAGGGCTTGTCCCTGTCCGGTGCAACAGCGGCTTGAAAGATTGCTGTGGATGCCCCAGTCTCGAGCGAACGCGTGTGCAATCCGGTTCTCGAGGGACGTAAGTGCTGCTGGCGCAGCACCGGGCGAAGCATGCTTCGCCCCTACGAAAAACGTGTGCGGTGGTCGCGCGGTCTAGGCGTTGGCGTTCGTCGCGCTCGAGGGTTGCCGGTCAGTTGCGCATGCGCAATCGGCGTTCGGCTTCGATGGCGCGCTGCAATTCGCCGCACTGTTTGGCAAGCGCGATTTGCTCCTCGAGGGCGGCTTTGGGGATCTGCGCTTTCAGGGCTTGCAACTCTTGGCGCAACGTTTCCTCGCGCTGCTTGGAGCCGATCTGCGACGCCGCCACGTCCATGTTCGCGTCGGTGTCAATTTCGGGCGAGGTGAACACGCCTTCAAACAGGGCAGCCGCTTCGGGGCGACCTCGGAAATGCTCGAGGATTGCCTCGCTGCTCGCGGCTTCTCGAGCGACGCGAATGACCTCGAGGACGAGCGGACTTTCAAACGCGGCTTCGCCGTCCAATTTGGCGATCAGCGCGGGGTTCTGCACCAGGAGCTTCGCCAGGCGCATCTCGTCCGCGCCGCCGCTGCGCGACATGCCGCGCATCTGCACGTCGTCCAAGCGCGCCCCACTGCCGTTCTTGGGACGGTTCTGGTTCAAGAATTGATCCAACATTCGCGGCTCGAGTTGCAGGCGGTCAATCACGAGGCGTTGCAAGTCTATCGCCACGGTGTCGAACACCTCTCGAGGACGCAAGCGCGGCAAGAGCATTTGCAGGATCGCGCGTTTGCCGTCCAGCGTGTTCGGGTTGAAGCGCTCCACAGCGGTGTTCAAGCGAAATTCCGTCTCGCTCAAGCCCCCTTGGAGTGCCGCCTCGAGTTCGGCTTGTCCGCCCGCCAAGAGGATGTCGGCGGCGTCCTTGCCGCCCGGCGCGAGCACGGTGCGCACGGCGAACATTCGCCCAATCTCTTGGTCCAAGCCGCTGAGCGTCGCGCGTTGCCCCGCCGCATCGTTGTCGAACAGCAGTGCCAAGCGCCGCGTGCCTTGACGGGCGAGCAAGTGCGCGTGCTCTTGGGTCAGCGCCGTGCCCAAACTGGCGACCGCGCCGGACAGCCCGTGCTGGTGCATCATGATGACATCCATGTAGCCTTCGACGACGACCGCCTCACCATGTTCCTGGATGGATTTGCGCGCGGTCTCCAAACCGTAGAGCGTTTCGCCCTTCTTGAAGACTTCGGTCTCAGGACTGTTCAGGTATTTGGGCTTGCTGTCGTCCAAGACGCGCCCGCCGAAGGCGACGACGCGCCCCAGGTAATCGAAGATCGGGAACATCACGCGCTCGCGGAAGCGGTCGTAGACACTGCCGCGCTCGTTCTCGCTCAAGAGTCCCGCCTCCAAGAGTTCGCGCTCCCCGATCCCTCGAGCCTTGGCGTATTTCAGCAGTCCATCGAAGCCCGCTGGAGCCCAACCGAGCCCGAATTTCTCGAGGCTTTGGGCGTTGACGCCGCGCCGCGTCAGGTAGGCGAGTGCGGGCGAACCGGGCAGTTGCGCCTTGAAATAATCGGCGGCAAAGCGATTGACATCGTATAAATCGCGGCGTCGTGAGTCATTTTGAAAGCCGCGTTCCTCGATGGTCACGCCCGCCCGAGCCGCCAGCTTCTCGAGGGCCTCTCTGAACGTGATGTGCTCGACCTTTTCCAAAAAGCCGAATAGGTCGCCGCCCTGCTTCGTGGAAAAGCAGTACCAGAGCTGCTTGGCGGTGTCCACGTAGAAACTGGGCGTCTTTTCCTTCGTGAACGGCGAGAGCCCCTTCCACTTGTTCGCGCCCGACGGTTTGAGGGCAACGTACTCCGCGACCAACTCGCGGAGGTCAATGCGCGCTCGGATGTCGTCTTTGGCGCTCACGGTCCAGCCCCCATCCCTTTGAACCTAAGCCTCGAGTCTACAGCGTCCGGGCGAATCCTGCCAGCGCTCTCATCTTGAATTCGCGCCGTCACAGACGCATTCGGTGCATCTCGAGTTGTGAACGAAGGCACTTGGGGCTTTGACCTCGAGTCTAGGCGACGATCCAACTTTCATCAGCCCGAAAATGGTGTGGATGCGCCGGTCTCGAGTTTTGCGTGTGCAATCCTGTTCTCGAGGGACGTTGGTGCGGCTTCCGCCGCACTGCGCGCAGGGCCCTGCGCCCCTACGAAAACCTGTGCGGTGGTCGCGCGGTCTCGCTCGAGGTTGGGCGGTGTTCAATGTGGCTCGAGGGTGGCGACGATGACGCGCACGCCTTGAAATTCCTCGAGCAATGGGTCGCCAGCACCTGCATCCGTGACCAGCGTCTGGAGTTCATTCAAACCCGCGAAGCTGGCGAGCGTGGCGCGACCCACTTTGCTCGAGTCCACGAGCGCGTGCGCGACGCCCGCCGCGCGCACCATCGCGCGCTTGACCTCTGCCTCGAGGTCGTTGGGCGTGGTTAAGCCATGTGTCTGAGACGCGCCCGTGGCGCTCAAAAACACCTTGTCCACGTGGTAGGGCGCGAGCGCGCGCACCGTGGCGGGTCCGATGAGCGCCATGCTGTGCTCGCGCAACGTGCCGCCGAGCAGCACGATTTCAAATCCGCTGCCCGCAAGCTCCAAGGCGACAGGCACCGCGTTGGTGAACACGTGCAAGCGCCGAAAGCTCGACTTCAACAGCTTGGCGAACTCCAGCGTCGTGCTGCCCGCGTCCAGGATGATCGAGTCGCCCTCCTCCACCAGCGACAACGCAGCGCGGGCAATCGCGCGTTTCTCCAGCAGTTGCAACTGACTTTTTTCAACGAAGCTGGGGTTGAACAAGCTGCGGTGCGCCCATTGCGCGCCGCCGTGCGTGCGGTGCAGCAACCCGCGCCCCTCGAGTTCCGCCAAGTCCTTACGCACGGTGACGTGCGACACGCTGAATTCGCTGGCGAGCGCGTCCACACCGACCTCGCCGCGCATCTCGAGGTGCTTCAAGATCAGCGCGCGGCGCTCGCGGGTGCTCAACGCCCGTCCTTGCCGAAGGGAATGCTGAGCGGCTTGCCCGTCCAATCGCCGCGCATCCACGCCCAATCCGCGTCGTCCACGGGCGGCGTTGCCCTGGCTGCGCCGACCGCTTCGCCCGCCATGTAATTGAGGTAATAGACGTTGCTGCCGGGCGGCGCGCCGACCGGGTGATACCCGCGCGGCGCGAGGATCAGATCGCCGTCTCGAGCCAGTAAAAGCTCATCCAGCCCGTCTTCCGGCGAGTAATTGCGGTGCACCGCCCAGCCCGTGGCGGGCTGCACGCGGTAGTAATACGTCTCCTCGATTTGCAAACTGCCATGCTGCCCGTCGTGGCGGTGCGGCGGCCAGCCGCTCCAATGCCCGCTCGGGGTATAAACCTCGTAGAGCAGCAAGCGCTCGGCGGGCAGGTCCGGTCCGAGGATGTGCGTGACTTGGCGCGTGGCGTTCGCACCGCCGCGCAGTTCCACGCGCATCTCAGCGGGCTCGAACAAACGCACGGGCAACGCGCCCTCGGCGGGCGCACCGCCGACAGAAAACGCGAAGCTCGAGGTCGCGTGCACCGTGTACGGCGTGCCTGGCGGCAGGTAAAGCACGTGCGGCAACTCGGTGAACACGCTGTCCCTCGAGAGCGCGAATTCCTCCGCCCCGACCGTGACCGTCGCCGCTCCCTCGAGCGGCACGAGCGCCACCTCGAGGTTGCCCGTCTCTGCAGCGAACGTCTCCCCTGCCTCCAAACGTTCCACCGCGAAGCTCAACCACGTCCACGGCACCGTCTGCGGCGTGACCGCGACGCGCCCGTTCACGGGCTTGCGGTGGTTCACGACGCTGCCCCCTCGAGGGTCATCTCGTTCAAATGCACCGATCTGCCCTCCTGCACGCTGCGCGTCATCGCCAACGCGACGCGCAGGGATTCTGTGGCGTCGCGCGTGCTGGGCGTGGGCTTCGTGCCCGCGCGCAGTGCGTCGAAGAATGCCATGATCTCGAGGCGGTACGCGTCCACGAAACGGTCCATGAAAAAGTGGTAATGGTCGCTGTGCACGCCACCTTCGCCGTACTGCCACAGCGGAGTCTTGGGCGTGGCGTCCAAGACGATCTTGCCTTTGGAGCCAAAGACCTCGCTGCGCACGTCGTAGCCGTACACCGCGCGCCGAGAGGTCTCGATCACGCCGAGCGCACCGTTCTCGAAGCGCAACAGGCTCGTCGCCGTGTCCACGTCTCCGATCTGCGCAATCCGTTCGTCCACGCGCGCCGCGCCCCAGACGTGCACTTCGCTGATGTCCCCAATCAAAAACCGCGCGATGTCAATGTCGTGAATCGCCTGGTCGCAAAAAATCCCGCCGCTGATCCTCAAATACTCGAGGGGCGGTGGCGCGGGGTCGCGCCCGACCGCGCGAAACTGCTCCAACTGCCCCAACGCTCCAGTTTCCAGGCGGCGCTTGGCGTCCGCGAACGCCGGATCAAAGCGGCGCTGAAACCCGATTTGGAACGGCACGCCCAGTTCGTCCACGAGCCGCATCACGCGCAAGGTTTCGGGCAATTCCAAAGCGATGGGTTTCTCGCAGAAAATCGCCTTGCCCGCCCTCGCCGCGCGCTCCGTGAGCGGCGCGTGGGTCGGCGTCGGCGTGCAGACCAGCACCACGTCCACCGCTGGGTCGTCAATCGCCTCCTCGGGGGTCGCGCACACGCGTTCCCCTCGAGCCACCACCCGCGCCCGCTCTGCCGCCTCCAGGTTCGGGTCTGCGACCGCGACAACGCGCACCCCGGCGATGCCCGCGAGGTTGCGCGCGTGCTCTTGTCCAATTCTGCCAGCGCCCAACAGCGCCACACCAAATGTCTTCATTGTTCACTCCTAAACGTTGCTCGAGAATCCTGACGCTGATGTGCGCAAAAGGCGAACCCGTGACGCGCCCTCATCCCCGACCCTTCTCCCCCCAGGAGAAGGGAGCAAGTCTCGAGCCTCGAGCGGCACGGCATTCTCCCCTCTCGTCACGCCCATGCGTGCAAGGCACGACGCGAGTTCGTCCCTCGAGACCCGTTCGTCTCTCCAGCGTATGGTCAATCCACCATTGCACAGGGCGAACACAAGGTTCGCCCCTACCGGAAAGGTGGTTCAATCGTTGCGCCTCGAGACCCGTTCTGACCTCGGGCATGCGGTCTTTTTGCCGTCGCACGGGCGACCAGCCGGTCGCCCCTACACATTGCGCATCTCGAGACCGGGGCATCAAAAGCCTCCATGTTCAGCAATGAACATGTTGACCTCATCTAGCGTCGGCGTGAAGTCCGCGCAACCGATGCGGGTGACGACAATCGCGCCGCACGCGTTGCCAAACCGCGCGCTGTGCCACCAGTCCATCCCTCGGGTGCGGGCGTAAATCAACCCAGCGGCGAACGCATCGCCCGCGCCGAGCACGCTGAGCACGTCCACGGGGAAACCGGGCGTGACGAGTTCCGCGCCATCCTTGGTGTACACGCTGGAGCCTCGAGCACCGCGTTTGACGACGAGTACGCCATCAGCGGGTAACGCCTCGAGCAGTGCGCGGATGTTGGCGTCGGTGTCGCCGCGAATTTCGGGCGCGGTGATTTGGCTGTGCACGATGGTTACATCGCTCGAGTTTTCCAGAAAGAGCGCGTTGATCTCCTCTTCCGTGCCGATGGCGACGTGCACGCGGTCGAGCAGACTGCGCAAGGTGACGCCGAACGCGCGCTGGTCAAACCATTGATCGGCACGAAAATCCAAATCCAGGTACGTGGTCACGCCCGCGTGCCACGCGACTTCGAGGGCGCGCAATGCTGCGGTGCGCGCGGGGTCTTTGGCGAATGCCGTGCCGCTGATCTCGAGGGCGCGGGCTGCGGCGATGGGCACGCGTGCCACGTCGTTCAGGTCGAGTTGCACGTCAGCGGCGTTGTCGCGGTAAAACTGGATCGGGAAGCGGTCGGGCGGTTCAATGCCCAAGACCACGGCGCTCGAGCGCGCACCGGGTTTCACAGGCACGAACTCGGTGTTGACGCCTTCGCGCCGCAACCGCTCGAGGATGAAGGTGCCCACTTGGTCTGCACCGACCGCCGTCAGGAGTGCGGTGCGCAACCCCAAACGCTGCGCCCCGACCGCGATGTTCAAGGGGCTGCCGCCGATGTACGCGCCGAACGCCGTGATGTCGGGAAATTTGGAACCAATGTCGTTGGAGTACAGGTCAATGCTCGAGCGTCCGAACGTGATGAGGTCAAAGCCGCCGTCCCCTTCGCCTTTCGCCTTTTGCTCTTCGCCTGTCACAGCCCCGTCACCGCCCTCAGGTGCTCGCGGTTGCGGCGCGCGCTGAGCAGCGGTTCGCCCATGCCGGGCAGCACGTCTTGCTCCACGGTGACGAAGCCGCTGTAGCCTTGCTGGTGCAGCTTCGCCGTGACATTCGCAAAATTGATGCTGCCCTGCCCAAGTTCACAGAACACGCCCGCAGCAACCGCCTCTTTGTACGTCCACATCGCGTCCCTGGCCTGCTCCGCGATCCGAGGATCGCAGTCCTTGAAATGCACGTACCAGATGCGCTCCTTGAACAGTTCCAAACCGTCCAGCACGAGGTGGCCTTCCGTGCTCCCCGAACCGTACAGGTAATGCCCGGTGTCGAAACACAAGCCCAGCACCCCCGCGTCCGTCCTCGAGAGCAATTCCTCGATCTCCCACGGCGCTTCCACGTAGCCGCCGCAGTGGTGGTGAAAGACCGTGCGCAATCCCGTCTCCTCGAGCACCGCGCGGGCGATGCGTTCCGCACCACGCGCGAACACGCGCCAATCGGCGTCGCCCAGGGACATCTCCGGCATAATCTGCCCGGCGTTTTCAAAGCGCTCTTCGTCGCGGCTGTGCTCGTCCGCGAGCACGAGCAGCGGTTGCGTGTCTGGGTCGCCCACGTCTGCCACGCTGTTCAACAGCCGAGCCGTGCGCAAGACTCGAGCCTCGCCTTCGGCGTGTGCTTCCGGGTCGCGCAGGTACACACCTTCGTATGCCCCGAGCATCGTCAAGCCCCTCGAGGCCAGCGCCGCGCGCAGCACGGCTGGATCGGTGCTCATGTAGCCGTAATCCCCGAGTTCGGTGGCGCTGTACCCGCTTTGCACGAGTTCATCGAGCATCCGCTCCCACGGCACGCCCTGCCCCCAGCCTTCAATCGTGCCCCACGAGCACGGCGCGTTGGCGAAGCGAATCACGGGTGAACCTCGAGTCTCGAGGTTTGAACGCGCATTCCCGCAACACCACGCACGACCCGCAGGGGCGACCGGCCGGTCGCCCCTACGACGAAGTTCGACGCGCTGTTGTTCAGCGCTAAACTCGAGGTCATCAGAACACCTTCCGTTGCCGCTCGAGCGCGCGTTCATAATCGGCTCGAGCCCGTTTGACGCCCGGTTGATTTGAGACTGCCGCCACCGGCACGTCCCACCAGCTTTCAAATCCTGGCACGCGATCTTCGAGGCTGACCGGGACGACGATGACGCGCACGCCGCGCGTCACTCGAGCCTCGATGAGCGCCTTCTCCAGTTCGGCGTAATTCTGCACGTGCCACGCGCTCGCGCCCATGCTGCGGGCGTGCGCGGCGAAATCCACGACGACCTGCTCGCCATCTGTGCGCCCTGTTTGTGGGTTGCGCATCCGCAATTCATTGTTGAAACTCGGGCTGCCGACGCTGATTTGCAAACCCCGAATTGAGCCGTAGGCGCGGTTGTCCAAGAGCATCACCGTGAACTCGAGCCCTTCGGCAACGGCGGTGACGATCTCGGAGTTCATCAACAGATACGTGCCGTCGCCGACGAACACGACGGTTTCTCTTTTCGGTTCTGCCAGTTTGATCCCAAGCGCTGCCGGGATCTCGTACCCCATGCAGGAGAAACCGTACTCCAAGTGGTACGCGCGCGGGTCCGTGGGGCGCCAGAGTTTCAGCAAGTCCCCCGGCAAGCTGCCCGCCGCGCAGATCACGGTCGAATCACCACCGAAGTGATCGTTCACGATGCCGATGACCTCGGCTTGCGCCATTTCGGGTTTGCTGGGGACTGGGGTGCGCAGGTGCGTGACTGTTTCGTCCCACCCGCGCTTCAGCCCCGCGACCCGCGCCCGATACGCGCTCGAGGTTCCCTCGTACATCTCGAGCAGATCCGACAGCATCCCGAGCCCGCGCCACGCGTCGCCGATCACCGAAACGCCGCGCAGCTTGCCCGCGTCCATCGCATTGACGTTGATCCCCACGAAACGCACGTCTGGATTCTGGAACGCCGTCTTGGACGCCGTGGTGAAATCCGCCAAGCGCGTGCCGACCGCGATGACCAAGTCCGCCTCGAGCGCGAGTCGGTTGGCGGCCGTGCCGCCATTGGAGCCAACCGCACCAACGCAGAGCGGATGGTTCCACGGCAATGCGCCCTTGCCGCCCTGGGTTTCCGCGACGGGAATCCCAAATTTCTCCGCAAAACTCGTCAATGCTTCCGAGGCGTCGCTGTACAGCGTTCCGCCGCCCGTGACAATCAACGGCGCGCGGCTCGAGCGGATGAGTTTTGCGACTTCCTCCAAGCTTTCCGGTTCGGGCACGGGTCGGCGCACGCGCCATGTGTGCTCACGGAAGAACTCGAGCGGAAAGTCATAGGCTTCGGTTTGCACGTCCTCGGGCAAGCTGAGCGTGACCGCGCCGGTCTCTGCCGGGTCGGTCAGCACGCGCATCGCTTCGGGCAGCGCGGACAGGAGTTGCTCCGGTCTCGAGATGCGGGTGTAAAAGCGACTCACCGGGCGGAAGCAATCGTTGACGCTGGCGTCGTGCTCCGTGGGATGCTCCAACTGCTGCAAGACTGGATCGGGAATGCGGTTGGCGAAGTAGTCAGACGGCAGCAGCAACACTGGCACGCGGTTCACGGTCGCGGTCGCGGCTGCGGTGAGCATGTTCAAACTGCCCGGTCCAACGCTGGCGGTGCACGCCATGACCTGCAAGCGCCGGGTGTGCTTGGCGAAGGCCGCTGCCGCATGCACCATCGACTGCTCGTTCTGCGGGCGGTACGTCGGCAAATCCGCGCCGTATTCCTCCAAAGCCTGCCCCAACCCGGACACATTGCCGTGCCCAAAAATTGCCCACACGCCGGGGATCAAACGCTGTCGCACCCTGTCGCGTTCACTGAACTGCACCTGCAAGTAGTTGATGATGGCTTGCGCGACGGTCAGTTTCACCGTCCCACTCATGGCAGTAACCTGTGGTTCATGGTGTGGTCGTCCTCTCTGCTGTTGTTTGGGCTCGCTCGAGTTTAGGCGGGCGGGTTTCGAGTGTCAAGAAAACGAAAGCAAAACGAAAGATTGCTGGGCGTACGCTCGGGCAGATCAGCCGCAACGGGCATGGCTCGCGTTCAATGCACTGAAACAAGCTGTTGACCGATACAGCGCCCTTGAGATCGTCTCGCGAGGTCTCGGGCTCGAGCACACATGGCAGGCGTTGTGCGCGAACTCACTGCCGGACACCGACCTTGAGGGCGCTTGATTGCACAACGTTATGCCTCGAGGATTTACCCGCGTTTGCGCTCGAGTTTGGCGCGCAGCTCGTTGGCTTTGCGTTCAGCGATCTCTTGCGCCCGCTCGAGGGTCGTAGGTGCGCTGAAGCCCTCCCCTGCCAAGTACGCGCGCTGGCGCTCATCGGGCGGAATCAGAAACGTCACCGTCCAACCGCCCGCGTCTCGAGATTTCGATTTGCGACCTCGAGCCTCGGGGTCAACGCAGCGCAGGTAAACCAAGTACCCCTCGAGCGTCGCGCGGTACTGAAGCTCACCGTCAACCTCGAGCGCCGTCCAGTTCAATGCGCGTCAACCGCCGCTGTCGGGGGGCGTTCCACGGTGATCCCGCCGTACAGCACGCGCACCGCGCGGGTGAACGCCGCGTCGTCGCCGCAACGGTAATAGCGCACGAAGTTGCGGGCGCGGTAGGCGTTCAATTCCTCTTGCACGAGTGCGGTGTTGTGGCGGTACACGTCCTCGTCGCTGACACCGCGCACATCTGCGAGCAACGCGCTCAAGTGCGCCGGGGGCTTTGCACCTCGAGACTTCTCCAAAGCGCGCAAGGCATCCAAGTCAACGCTGTGGCGGCTCTCGAGGTCCAGCAATGTGCGTTCGGTCAGCGCGAAGCGCAAGCGCGTCCCGGCGTGAATCCAGGCGTGCAAGGTCTCGGGTTCGGGCATGGCGATCAGCGTCACTTCCTTGGGGCATTCGCCGTCCTGCACCAAGCGCGCGTTCGGGAATTGCTTGGAGACGAACTCGAGGGCGACGGCGTTGGCGTACAACGCGCCGCTGCCATCTTTTAAACGCTCGAGTTCGGCTTTGGTGTCCGCGCGCGGGTACGGCTCGCACGGCTCCAAGTCCTCCTCGAGCATCGTCAACTGGTGCTGATAGCGCATCCGGGCGGTCGTGAACTCCAAGCTCGTGCGCCCCTGATACGCGTTCTCTTCGACCTCGAGCACTGCGTCCACCGCGTCGCCCGCGGCAAACGGCACGCCGACGCCCCATTGCTTGCCTTTGATGCCGTGCACGCGGTACTGGAAGTGCTTGCCCTCCTTGCCCAGCGCCCCAGCGCTCTGAAGCGTGTCGCGCAGCCAGAACTGCGGCGCGCGGTGTCCCATGCCGAAAGGCTCGAGGCTCTGGATCGCGCGCAGCAACCCCGGCGTGGCTTCGGAAGCGTGCAAAAGCGCATCGGCGGTGACAGTCTCGGCAGGTTCGGGGAAGCGACCAGCGAACTCGAGGATGCTGGCGGTGAAGTCTGGAATCTGCGGCTCGAGCAATGCAAAACCGCCCGCTGCCGTGTGCCCGCCGTAGCGTTTTAGGTGCGGCGAGGCGTGCGTCAACGCGTGCACGGCGCTGATTCCCGGCGTGCTGCGCACACTGCCCTTCCCGGCAGCGATGATGAACACGGGTTTGTAATACCGCTCCAAGAGCTTGCTGGCAACGATGCCCATGACGCCCGGATGCCAGCCGTCTTTCGTGACGACGAGGGCGGGCGCGTCGGGGTCGCACAGCGAGAGCGCATCTTGGAACATCTGGTCTTGAATCCGCTTGCGCTCGAGGTTGCGGGCGTCCAAATACGTCGAAAGCGTCAAAGCTCGAGGCATGGATTCCGTGGTCAACAACTCGAGTGCCACGTCCGCTTCGCCCAGCCGCCCTGCCGCGTTGATGCGCGGCGCGATGACGAAACCGACATCCCTGGCTGTGGGAACGGTAATCCGCGAAGCCTCGAGCATCGCGCGAATGCCCGCCCATCGGCTCGAGCGCATCCGCACCAAACCTGCCTTGACCAGTGCCCGGTTCTCTCCGAGCAGCGGCGCGAGGTCGGCAATCGTGCCAATCGCCGCCAGGTCCGCATACTCGAGCGGCGGCGGTTCGCCCAGTGCCTCGCGCACCGCCCAGAGCAGGTGAAACGCCACGCCGCTGCCCGTCAACCCCGGTAGATCCGGTCGGTAATTCGGCGCGAGTGCCGGATGCACCACCAAACAACCGGGCAGCATCCGCCCCGGCGCGTGGTGGTCGGTGACGATTGCCTCCGCACCGCCCGCGACGATATCGGCGATTTCGTCCAAGTTGCTGACGCCGCAATCTACCGTGATGAACAGGTCGCACGCCGCCAAGTGCTCGGGCACGCGGTCGGGATGCACACCGTAGCCGTCGGTCAAACGCGGCGGGATGAACGCGTGCACGTTCGCACCCAACTCGCGCAAACCCAGCACCAGCACGCTCGAGCCGGTGATGCCATCCGCGTCGTAATCGCCGTGAATGCGAATGCGCCGCTTCGCGCGAATCGCAGAGACGATGCGCTCAGCGGCTTCCTTCAGTGCAGGATTCGGGTTCAACTCGAGCGGCGGTTCCAACGCATCCGCGCTGTGAATGCCACGCGCGTACAACACCGCCGCCACCGCCGGAGGCAAACCCAAGGTTTGCGAAAAGCGCTCGAGCGCCGCCAGCGGCGCAGGCGCACGCACGCGCCACTGCACCTGCCGAGGCTTTTGGACTGGGATGGCGCTCACAGCGCGAAAAGATTACCACCCTGGGGGCTCGAGATTCGTGGGTTCGAGTTGACACGCGGCGTTCGAGAAGCTGGGGCGAGGCAAGCCTCTCCCCTACGGCAAAGACAAGTTTAAGACGTGCGGTGAGCGTCTGCCCGTTGCACACCCTCACCCGGCGCTTTCAGCGCCACCCTCTCCCTATTGGAGAGGGTCAAAAACCTCGAGCTGTACATGGGTTTTGCTCCCTTCTCCTACAGGGAGAAGGGCTGGGGATGAGGGCGCGTCACAAGTTTCTCGAGACAAGCCACGCATTGCAAGGGCGACCTACAAAATGGATGCTCGAGACCAGCAATTTTCTGCGCCTCGAGCGATGGAAACACCATGTCCATTGCGCCGCTCGAGTTGCAATGCACCCCGAAGCGTAGAATAATGCGTGTTTCACAAGCCGCTCTCGAGCCGCGCAATCTAGAGGTGACGTATGACGCAAACGCTTTCCAAGCACGAAGCCCATCAAGCGCAGCACAAGAAGTACGTGCTCACCCCGTGGAGCGCGCAAGCGGCGCTCAACGCGCCCGTGGTCACGCGCGGCGAGGGACGCTTTTTTTACGACGAGGACGACACGCGGTACTTGGATTTGAGTGCTGGTCTGGTCAGCACGAATTTGGGGCACAGCCATCCGGCGGTGGTCAAAGCGATTCAGGAGCAAGCGGCGAAGCTGTGCTACAGCCCCGCGAGTTACTTCCACGACAAACGCGCGGAACTCGCAGAGATGCTGGTCAAGCTGTCGCCGTATGGCAACGGCGAAGGTGCTCGTGTGTTCTTCACCTCGGGCGGCGCGGAAGCCAACGACGACGCGGTGCGCCTCGCGCGTTCGCTGACTGGTCGCTTCAAGGTTCTGGCGGCGTACCGCAGTTACCACGGCAGCACGGGCGTCAGCATGCAACTGACCGGCGAGGACCGCCGCTTTGGCAATGAACCCGCACTCGCGCCGGGGATCGTGCACTTCTGGGCTCCGTACACGTACCGCAGCCCGTTCTACACGCAAGACCCCGCTGTGGAAACCGACCGCGCGCTCGAGCATCTGGAACGCACATTGACCCACGAGAATCCGCGCAATGTCGCTGCGATCATCGTTGAGCCCGTCGTCGGCAGCAACGGCGTGATCGTCTACCCCAAAGGGTACTTGGAGGGGTTGCGCCGCATCACGCAACAGCACGGCATTCTGTTGATCTTCGACGAGGTCATGACCGGCTTCTACCGCACGGGCGAGACCTTCGCTGCGCAGACGTTTGGCGTCACGCCGGACATGATTACCTTCGCCAAAGGCGTGACCAGCGCATACATTCCCTTGGGCGGCATCATCGTGCGCGAGGGTTTGGCGCAGTATTACGACAGCAAAGCCCTGCCCATCGGTCACACCTACGCTGGGCATCCGCTGTGCGTGGCGACCGGCTTGGCGGTCGTGCAGGCATACCAGGACGACGGCATCCGCGAGCACGTCCGGCAACTCGAGGGGTGGCTCAGCGAGGGCTTGAAGCAACTCGAGAGTCGCCACCCGCTCTTGGGTGAGGCTCGAGGGATCGGCGCGTTCTGGGCATTGGAGTTCGTCAAAGACCGCGACACCCGCGAGCCGTTGGTTCCGTGGCACGGCGACGGTCCGGGCGTCATGAAGAACCTCTACGCCGAGTTGAAGAAGCGCGGCGTGTACAGCTTCGGGAAGTTTAACATTGCGATGGTCACACCACCGTTGAACACGACGCGCGGCGAGTTGGATTTCGGGCTCGAGGCGTTGGATCACGCCATCAGCGCGCTCGAGGCTGGTGTTTAAAAATCTGTCAATCTCGAGAGGCGAGCGGAATAAACCGCTCGCTTGTTCTTGAATCTAAAGGAAACCCAATCTCCTCGAGATGCGTAATTGTGGCTTGTATGCAGAAACCGTTTGTGGGACGAGCAAAAGTTGAGGAGCATAACGAGTTTATTGGCGTGACAATTCCAAGACCTAAAGACTGGACTTTGGTATTTTTTGGAGTGATCTCTGTTGTATTACTAGGATTTTTGGCAATCCCGTATTGGCAAGGTACACCTCGAGTACCCATTTCCCGAGGTTCGGAAATTTACAAACCGATAGATCCAAATTCTTCTGTGTTAATTGCAGTTTTTTTGAGCACTTGGATACTACTCATCCTTTTTTCGCTGGTAGCGATCTTCTTTAAAGTCGAGATTATAAAATTCTACAAAGACAAGGTTTTTGTAGAAACAAGGGTTCTATTCTTTGCTACAAAGCGTCAATATGACCGCCTTCACGTTTTGCGTCTGAGAATCTTGCAAGTCGCGGAGTCAAGCGGTTCAATTTTCATTGCACCAAGCCTTGCCTTTGATTATGGTGCACGTACCGTCCGCTTCGGCAGAGGCATGGACGAAGCAGAAGCAATTCAAATCCTCGAACGCGTGGGCGCAAAGTTCCCGCAGTACGAAGCAGTATTGTCCACCACGAAAAGCCCATACTTGTACGCTCGTCAGTGATTGTCTCGAGCGTTCTGGCTCGTGTAGGGACAGGGCTCGTCCCTGTCCGGTGCAACAGCGTCCCGAAGTCAGCGGCGAAGTTCAATGGGTCTCGAGCAGTGCAGATTCAAACCGATTTTCGAGGGACGCAAGTGCTGCTGGCGCAGCACCGGGCGCAGGACGCTACGCCCCTACGAGGGGGTGGTGGCGCGGTCTCGAGGGAGCGGACTTGCGATGCCTCGAGTCAATTTCTCACTGGGATATTTACAGTGAAGTATGCAAACAGCTGACCGGGGGAGTGGCGACGGCAGGGACGGCAGCACGAATTCAAGGCTAGTTCAACCTCGAGCCATCGTCACGGACAACGTAGCGGCGTTGCGGCTCGAGATTCCCACGCCGCGCAACCTGATCTTTTCCATGGTGCTCGGGGTGTACTTGGCATTATGGTTGATTGGGGCACTTGCAGTTGCGCCGGTTTTCTACGCGGCGCTGTTCGTGTTCAGCGGCAGCTTTCCAGCCATCTTGTTTCCCTTGGCGTTGAACTTGCTGTGGGCTGGGTTGTACCTGCTGATCTGGGCACTTGTGGCTTACGTGTGGGTGCGCGCCACATTCGGCGTGGAACGCGTGCGCGTCACTCCGCATTCGCTCGAGGTCACGACGAAGCGCTTATGGCTCGAGCGCACGGAAAAATTTGATGCAGAACAGATTGGGTTGCTGCGGCTCGTTCCCGTCACCGTGCCGCGTTGGGTTGGCGTGCTGCTGGGCGGTCAACCGAGTTTGGCGTTCGACGCGGGCGCGCAAACCGTGCGCTTCGGGCGTGGGTTGGACGAAGCCGAAGCCAGATTGACCTTCGAACGCATTTTGGAGAAATTCCCGGCGTACCGCTCGAGCGTGGCGGTGGGCGGCGATCTGCTCAAGGCAAGGTTGCGAGACGCTGAGCAATCAGCGTGAAATAAGCGTCCGCGTCCACGCGCATCGCCACCCGCGCGTTTTCCTTCAACCCGAGGACGTTGTACACGTCGCAGACGGTTCGTCCGAAACTCGGTCCTTCGACGGTGTCCACGGCAACGTGCATCCCCTCGAGCTTGAACAACTCGGGTTGCACGAGGTACGCGACCACGCAGGGGTCGTGCAGCGCGGGTCCGTCGTAGCCGTAGCGTTGGTGGTAGGCGCGTTTGAAGAACTCGAGGAGATCAGCGGCGACCTGTGCCGTGCGCGTGCCGCTCGAGCGAATTTGTGCGACGTGGTGCGGCAATGCCAGGGCTTGGTGCGTGACATTGAGTCCAAACATGGTCACTCGAGCACCGCTCTCGAAAATAATGCGCGCGGCGTGTGGGTCGCAGAGGATGTTGAACTCGGCCGCCGGCGTCCAGTTGCCCAGCTCCGTGCCGCCGCCCATCAGGACGACTTCTTCGATCAGCGGCACAATCTTGGGCTCGAGGCGCATGGCGAGGGCGACGTTGGTCATCGGTCCGACCGGGCAGAGTGTCACAACGTTGGGGTGCTCGAGGACGCTTTGGATGATGAACTCGGCGGCGCGCGTTGACTCGATTCCGCGTGTCGGTTCGGGCAGCGGCGGTCCGTCCAAGCCGCTCAAGCCGTGGACGAACTCGGCGCTGATCCGTTCGCGCACCAATGGACGATCCGCACCCGCAAAAACTGGCAGGCTCGAGCCGCACACCTCGAGCACCTTCAGCGCGTTGCGCGTTGTGTTGTCCAGCGCGACGTTGCCGTAGGTCGTGGTGATGCCCAGCACCTCGAGTTCCGGGCTGGCAACGGCGAGCATGATGGCGAGGGCGTCGTCGTGACCGGGGTCGCAGTCCAGAATGATCTTGCGCGGCATGTGCCCGCATTTTACGCATCGCGCCCGAGGACGAAGCGGCTGACCTTCAGTTCAAAATCGCCGACATCGCCCAGGGCTGTGCGCAAGGGAGCGAGGGGCGAGAACCCGTGCTCGAGGGCGGCGACGCGCACCCGCTCGAGGGTTGCGGGCGCAATCAACGCGTGCGGCTCGAGGTCGCCGCGTTCCAGCAGTTTCAGCAAGCGGCGTTCGGTGGTCGCCAGGTCGGTCTCGAGTTGGGCGCTGATCTGGTCTCGGGTCAGTCCACGTCCGTGCAACTCCAGCGTCGCGCGCAGCGGATCGGCGCTGAGGGGCGCTTCTCGAGCTTCCAGCAACGCCACGGCTTTGGCGGTCAAGCGCGGGAGTTTGCGGGCGTCCTCGATCAAGCCGTCCACCTCGAGCGATTCGTAGAGGCGCGTGACCTCCTCGCCCTCCCAATCGGTGAACTGCTCGCGCAGGTTTTTCATGGCGACCTCGCGCACGGTGATGCCCAAACCCGCGATGACCTCGAGCGCGCGGCGCGTCCACGGCATCAGCGGGTCGCGCGGTGGATCGCAGGTGTCGCAGGTGCCGCACGCGTCAAAATTGGGCGTCTCGCCGAAGTAGCGCAGGATCAGCGCGCGGCGGCACGCGGGCTCGGTCGCAAAGCCAAGCAGCGCCTCGAGCAAGCCCAGGCGGTGCTGGCGCAAGGTCTCGAGGGCGCGGTCGTCGAAGGTTTCGGGCAACGCCAGCACTCGAGCCTCCAAGGTGTGCATCGTGTCGGCGCTGACCTCGAGCGCCCCCATCGCGCCGAGGTGCTTGACGACGGTGCGAATCTTGCCGCCGGTCATGCTCAGGTTGTGCTCGAGGTTTGGGAGGCGCAAGCTCACCGTGTCGTCCTCGGCGCGGGCGGCGTGCAGGTAGGCGTAGACGCGCTTCAACTCGAAGGCGCTGGGCACGCCGCTGTCCACGAAGTGGCGTTGGAGCTTTTGGTCTTCAGGCGCGAACAGCAGCACGCAGCGCGCGGGCTTGCCGTCGCGCCCCGCGCGACCTGCCTCTTGGTAATACGCCTCCAACGTCCCCGGCAAGCGGTAATGCACGACGAAACGCACGTTCGCCTTGTCCACGCCCATGCCAAAGGCGTTCGTGGCAACGATGACCTCGAGCTTGCCCTTTTGGAAGTCGTCGGCGACGCGTTCGCGCTCGGCGTTCTCTCGAGCCGCGTGGTACGCGGCAGCGCGCACACCCCAACTTTGGATCAGCGCGGCGACCTCCTCGGCTTCGCGGCGCGTGGCGACGTAGACGACGCCCGGTTTCGGGTAACGCTCGAGGATCGTTTTCAACGCCTCGCGTTTCGCGCCTTCGCCGGGGACGCGCACGACGCGGTACGCGAGGTTCGTGCGGTCGAAACCAGTGACGACACGCACCGGGTTGACTGCGTGCAGAACCTCGAGAATTTCGTCTTGCACCGCAGCCGTCGCGGTCGCCGTCACCGCCGTCACAGGCGGATTGCCCAGCAACCCCCTCGCCTCCCCGAGCCGCAGGTACTCCGGGCGGAAATCGTGCCCCCACTGCGAGACGCAGTGCGCTTCGTCCACGACGAGCCGCGCGACGCGCACCCCCTCGAGCGCACGCTGAAAAGCGGCGTTGAACAAGCGCTCGGGCGAGGCGTAGACGAGTTGCAATTTGCCCAAACCCTCGAGCGTCTCGAGCAGTGCAGTTTCAGGAATTCCAGAGTGCACCGCCACGGCGCGCACGCCTCGAGCGCGCAGGGCTTGCACCTGATCGTTCATCAGCGCGATCAGCGGCGAGACGACAAGGGTCAACCCGTCCGCCACGAGGGCAGGCAACTGGTACGTCAAGCTCTTGCCCGCGCCGGTCGGCATCACCGCCAACACATCGCGCCCGCCCAGCGCCGCGCGAATCACGCCCGATTGACCGGGGCGCAACGACGCAAAACCGTACACGCGCTGCAGGGTCTCGAGCGCGATTGCCTCGAGCCGGTCCACCTCGAGCGGTTCAATCTCGAAGGTCGCGGCTTGGCTCGAGGTTGCGGGCATCAGTGAAGTTCCTCGGAGGACTTCGACGCACCGAGTTGCGCCATCTGTACCGCCAATGTTCTCGAGCGAACCTGTGACGCCCCCTCATCCCCAGCCCTTCTCCCTCCTGGGAGAAGGGAGCCAACTCGAGGCACGTCAACCTCGAGCCACACGACAAAAAACCCCTCTCCCAGGAGGGAGAGGGATGCGAAGGGGCGCAGCCCCTGAGCGGGGTGAGGGGGCGTCACGAACCCCGCCCCTGGACCAAAGACATTCAAGTGAAAAAGCACGTTTTGTCCATCACCACGCTCCCGTACGCCGTTCAAATGCTGCGCAACATGCCCGCGATCAGCGCGGCGCGTGGAGCAAGGCTAGGAATGTGGATGTACTCGAGGTTCTTCTGGTGCGCGTTCGCGCCGAACGCCCCGAAACCGTCCAACGTCGGCGCGATGCGCGCCGTGAAATTGCCGTCGGAGCCGCCGCCGACTCGAGCCGCGCCTGGGTTGAAGCCAAACGCATTCGCCAATCGTTGTGCGGTTTCGAGCAGCGCGAGGCTGCCCGGTGTGGGCTCCATCGGCGGGCGGTTCAAACCGTCCAAGATTTCATACGACGTGCCCTCGAGCGGCTGGATGGCGCGGATGGCTTGGTCCACGCGCTCCGCTTCTTCTTGCGACCACACACGCAAGTCCACCTCGAGATACACGCTGTCCGCGACCACGTTCATCGCCGTGCCGCCGCGAATGACGTTCGGTCCCAGCGTCGTCCCAGCCTCGAGGTTCTGGAGCTTGACGACTTCTTGAATGAAATGCGCCGCGCTGACCACGGCGTTGCGCCCGTTCTGCGGCTCCGTGCCCTGGTGCGCGGCTTTGCCCGAGATGTTGACGCGATACCCGCCCACACCCTTGCGCGCGATTTTCAAACTCCCGTCCAAATGCGGCGGCTCGAGCACCAGCACCGCGCTCGCACCCTGGGCGAGCCCTTCGATGTGCGGACGCCCCGCGTGCGAACTGATCTCTTCGTCCGGCGTGACCAGCAGGTCCACCGTGCAGGTAGGCTCGAGCCCTTGGGCTTTGAGCGTCTTCAGCGCCCAGATCGCTTGGACGATGCCTGCCTTCATGTCGTAAGCACCAGGTCCCAACGCGCGCTCGCCGTCCACACGCCACAGGCTGTCCCAAGCGCCAACGTTGTACACGGTGTCCGCGTGCGCGAGCAGCAACGCGCGCCCCGCGCCCGTCCCCGGCACGCGCACGTGCAGCACATCCCCGAGTTCGTGCGGGTGGCGCTGTGCCGTGCCCATGCCCTCGAGCATCGCTTGCAGGGCGTCTTGCACGCGGTTAATGGCAGTGGCGTCTCGAGACGGTGACTCGAGGCGAGTAAGCGTTTCGACATCGCGCAGCATGGCGTCGGTGTGCGCGCCGAGGTAAGTCAGGAGTTCTTGCATCGAGGGCATTCTACGCGCTTGCCAAGCCATCTGTTGACTCGAGAAAAGTTAGACCATAGCTCCATTACAAAGCGTGCTAGCGTTTTGCAATGCGTGCGTTCTCGCTCTTATTCTGCGTGTTGCTTTTTGCTACAAATGTCCACGCGCAAACTTTCAAAGCAACCCAGAATTTTCCCTCGAAATTTCGGATGGAACTCGCGGCAGCGTTTCAAACACTTAAATCGAGTGGACAACTGCGTTCATTTCCGAAGGATTCCGTTTTTCACGCCTATCTTCAGGGAACATACCCGACGCTCGAAATCGAGATGCCTTACACACCAGCCTCGATTCCCGTGAAGTTCAAAACCTTTTTTGGGAAACGAGTTCTTATGGACTACGGTTTGTTGAATCTCGGGTCAGCGACTCGAATGCTGCTTGCAACAATGTACCAACGGAGAAATCTCAACCTTAGAGAAATGGAATACACAATGACATTTGCATTGTTTTTGACTCTCGAGCAGCCAAAGGCGAGATTGTCTCGCATAACTTTTGGCATTACGAACGACAGCGCACCAGCACGATTTAAAAGTATGTTTGCATGGTGGAAAGGCGAGTATCACAGCGTTGGGGAAGTAACAGATATGGGTCTAACCCTTCACAGTGAGCTTTTTGCCCCAATCACAAAACTTGTTCCAGCATTCTTTGGTCGCAGTTAGATTATCCAAAAAACCACAACGCACCCAGCGCGAACTTCGACCGCGTCGTCGGGGTCGCCACCCCGAACGTGCTAACAATCCCGTACTCGAGCGCCACGCCGAAACGGGAGAATCGGTACTCGAGCCCGAAGCGTCCGGTCAATGCTGGATCGGTGTACCCGCTCAACCCGAAACCCGCCGCGAGGGTTAAGTTGAACGACGCGCTCAGGTCCGCCCGCCAGTGCGCCAAAACCGTCATACCATCCGTGCCCACGTCGGCACGAACCCCGACGCCTCGAGAAATTAGATTCGGCAGCTCGAGCCTGAGGGTCACCCCGACGTTGCCGGGCAAACCAGCGTTGAACCAACCCGTGCCGAAATCCCCGCCGCCCGTGAAGGCGATGCCCGCACTGAACCGGCTGGGGTCGGGCGTCTGGGCTCGAGCAACGCCGCACACGGCAAATGCAAGCAGGACCAGCAAAGCCCGAGCCAATTTCATTTGAAGCGCTCGAGTTCCGCGTCCACTTTGCCGCGCGCCAGGTCAATCGCCTCTGGGAACGAGAGGTCGTCCCACCCGTCGAAGAGGTCGCGCGCCCGGTCGTACACGGCGAGGATGCGTCGCGTCATGGTCAAGTGGCTGCCTTCGGAAGCCGCCCACGTGCGGCTTTGAATGCTCAGCCGCGCCTGCAACCCTGGGTTGCGCAGCACCTCCACAACCCGAGCGGCGAACGCAGGCGCATCGTCCTTGTCCACCAAGTAGCCGGTCTTACCGTCCACGACGCATTCGGTGACGCCCATCTCGTCGCGGGCGACGACGGGCAAGCCGCACGCCGCCGCCTCGAGCGCGACGAGTCCCTGGGTTTCCGAGACGCTGGCGAAGACGAACACTTGGGCGTGCTGGTAATACGCGCCGACCTGCGCGGCGTTGATGTACCCAGTGAACGTCACCGCACCCTCGAGCCCCAAGCTGCGCGCGTAGGTCTCCAGGTCCGCGCGTTCCGGTCCGTCGCCGACGAGGATCAGGTGCGCGTCGGGTTGCGCGCCATGAACGAGCTTGAAGCGCTCCAGCAAGAGGTCAATGCTCTTTTCTTTGCCCAGCCGCGAGACCGTGAGCAACCTGCGCACGCCGGGCGGGACGCCGTGCGCAGGGAACGGATCAGGCTGCGGCGCCGTCAGCAACGCCAAATTGATGCCGTTCGGGATCACGGAGATCGGCGTGCGCACGCCCATTGCCACGAGTTCGTCTGCGATGGGCGCGGCGGGCGCGATCACTTCCAGGCAGCGGTTGCACAACCACGTGTCCACGCGAGCCGCGATGCCTTGCGTACTGATTTCCAAACGCTTGTGCAGCGTGCTGGTCACGCGCATCCGCGTGCGGTTGCCGCGCGCGTACCAACGCGAATCATCGGTGAGCCACGACAGCGTGGCGTACATCGGCGCGTAGTGCACGTAGTCGCGTACGCGTGTGTGGTAGGTGTGCACGAACGGCACGCCCAACAGTCGCGCGACGCCCAAGCCGATCACCGGCATCGCCAGTCCGTGCGAGTGGATCACGTCGAAGCGACGGCGGCGAAACTCGAGCATCTTGCGCAACGAGGGCGGAATCGGGGCGTATTGCTCCGGTTGCGGACGGTATGGCGTGGAACGCAGGCGAATGACGTTGTCTTCCGCGGTCTGTTTCGGGTGGCGCGGTGCAACGACCGTGACGGTGTGCCCCAGTTCCTCCAATCCTCGCTTCAAGCCGCGCACGCTGGTCACGACGCCGTTGATCTGCGGCGTGTACGTGTCCGTGAACAGCGCGACGCGCAAGGGGCGCTCTGCAAGGGCGCGGTCACTGGTGGCCATGACGGGGCGCATTGTAGCCTGCTCAGATTTGCGTGTGCGAGCCGTGCACGAAAAACCGCGTGAGGCTCGAGCTGAAGGACGGTGAGGTGGCGGTCGCGGATTGGCTCGAAGGTGCTGGTCTCGAGCCGGTGCTCGAGCACGGTTCAGACTGTCGGACGGGGCATCGTCGCCTTGCGCGGCATCGGTTAGCGTGAACGCGTGCAACGCATTCAAGTGCAGGGCGTCCACCACATCACCCTGATCGGTTCCACGCGCCAGAGCGCGATTGACTTCTGGGAGGGGCTCTTGGGGATGCCCTTCTTGTTTGAGCAACCGAACCTCGGCAAGCCCAGCGAGAACCACCTGTACTTCGATCCCGGCGATGGGCGCTTGATTACCGTGTTCACCGACGAGTCCAGGGGGGACGCGGGTCGCCCCGCTCCAAGAGAACCCGGCTGCGTGGAGCACCTTGCCTTCAACGTCTCCAGGGCGACGTTCGCCGTTGCACCCCAGCGTTTGGAGGCTCGAGGGATCCCGTTCATCGAGCGCGACCGCGGGTTCATGAACTCGATTTACTTCCAAGACCCGAACGGCTTAAAGATTGAACTCGCGTGCTACAAGTTCCAGACACCCGAGGGGTTCCGCGACGCCGACGTGCTGCTGACCGCGCACCGCTTGCGTGTCCAGCGCGGCGACCACCACATCGCGGAAACGCATTTGGCAGACGCCATCGAAACGCTGATGGCGACGCGATCCCGTTTGGAGCACTGAAGTTCAATGGGTCTCGAGCAGCTACACTGCACGGCATGGCCACCAAGCTCAGCGACGCCGACCTGCAATCCGAACTCGACCGCACGCCCGGTTGGCGCGTGCAAGATGGCGTATTGACCCGTGCGTTCACCTTCGACGCGTACTCCAGCGGTGCGGCCTTCGCTGTGCGCGTGATGATGCTCGCGGAAAAGTTGGACCACCACCCGGACGCGTTGACCGTCAGTTGGAAGCGCGTGACCGTCGCGTTCGTCACGCACAGCGCGGGCGGGTTGACGGCGCTGGACTTCGATGCCGCGCGCAAAGTTGCAGCATTGCAAGGCTGAAGGGCTCGAGCGGCAGTTCTCGAGCGCGAAATCTCGAGGAGCAAACTTGTGACGCCCCCTCATCCCTGACCCGTCTCCCTCCTGGGAGAAGGGAGACCCAGAGGGAGTGCTCGAGACTCGAGTTGTACAGGTTTTGACGCTCACGGACAGATAAAGAGTTGCTCGGCTACGGCGCTCGAGGGTTTGGCTAGCGGCTAAAAGCCAGCAGCCAGAAGCTGCCTTTCCCTTTGCCCTTCGCCTTTCGCCCTTTGCCTCCCCCGCCGTAAACTGCCCTCCATGAGCGACGACATCGCGGCGCGCGGACGGGTCGGGGACAGCGGCAACCTCAAGGGTTCGGAGAGCGACCCGAGTTTCGTGGAGGACGCGGGCGGCATCAAGACGGTGCGTGGCGGCGGCGCAGGGCGCGGGTGGAACGGGATTCGCTACAAGCAGGGCATGTCCGGCAAGAACGCGGGCACGCAGGCGCTCTCCATGAACGTCGCCACGATTGCGCCGGGCGGCGTGGCGTACGCGCACATCCACGACGGCTTCGAGGTCATTCTTTACATTTTGCAGGGACGCTTGCGGCACTTGTATGGCGACGGGTTGAAGCAGAGCATTGACAACGAGGCAGGCGATTTCATTTACATTCAACCCGGCGTGCCGCACGAAGTCTTCAACCTGTCTGACACGGAGGAAGTCGTCGCCGTGGTCTCCCGGAGTGCCGCCGATGAATGGGACCGAATCATTCCGTATGACAAACGCGCCGGTTGATTTGGACCATGATCTCGAGGGCATGACGCGCGAAGCGCTCGTCGCCTACGCCAAAGCCCTGCGCGCAGGCATTCGGGCGCACCGCGACAGCTCTGGGCACGATTTATGCTGGCATCACCCGGACTTGTGGGCGCTGCTGCCCGAGCGCGTGGAACCGCAGATTCTCGTGCCCGAGTGGCCGCAATTCATGCGCGGTTGCGTTCATTACCGCGCGTCGCTCGAGACCCAGGCTGGCGATTCACCGCGCACCTGTCAGGAGTTCGAGCCGTGAAGATTCGTCCCCTCGAGCCGTGCGACGAGCCAGCCGCGAAAGCGCTGATCGAAGCCGGTCTGCGCGAGCGCTTTAACCCCTACATCGCCACGTACAACCCGGACCTGAAGGCGATAGGGGCGGCGCACTTGGTTTTTCTGGTCGGTGAACTCGAGGGTCGGGTGGTGGCGACGGGTGGCTTGACCCGAGAAGCGGACGGCAGCGCCCGCGTGCGACGCATGGGCGTTGCCGCCGATCAGCGCGGGCATGGGCACGGCGCACGGCTGCTCGAGGCGTTGCTGGGCGAAGCTCGAGCACGTGGATTTGACCGTGTCGTGCTGGTCACGGGCGCGGATTGGCGCAGCGCGACGCGGTTGTACGAGCGCGCTGGATTCCGTGCGCTGGAGGCGGTCACGGACGCCGTGTCTGGTTTCGAGGGCACGCTGTACGCGCTCGATCTCGCGCCGAGGGTTGATCTAGCGGCAGGGGCGGTAAAATCAACCCCATGAGCCTGACCCGCGACACCCGCACGCCCGACCCCGAGCAGGTCGCGCAACGCAAGAACCTGGACGAGTTGGCTCGAGCCTTGCGGCAAACCCACAGCGCGCTCTTGGACGCCGTGAAGCACGACTACGAAGGATTGCACGGCGCGGTTGGCGGACCATTTCATTTTTTCAGGCTCGTCACCGAAGACCCGTTCTTTCAATGGTTGCGCCCGTTGAGCGGCGCGATGGCGAGTCTGGACGAGTTGATTGACGAGAAACGCCTGTTGACGAACGATGAACTCGCGGGCATTCACCAAATGGTGGACGCGCTGCTCGCGCAGGGTGACCCCAGCGGCTTCGGCGCGAACTTTGAAACCCGCGTGCGCGACGCTGTGCCGCTCCAAAAGCACCGCGAGGACATCATGACCTCGCTGGCGGCGGTGCGGTGAACGCGGAAGACGACTTCAAACCCGGTGATCTCGAGGGGGACGCTGAACCGGCTGAGCCCGAGGACGAAGCGTTTGAGGCAGACGATGACGACGTGCGTCCCGACGGGCGCAGCGACGCCAACGATCCGTGGCACGGGTTGAATGACTTCGACGAGTGACCCAGGGCAGCCGCGAAGTCCGATGGGTGCTTGGTCTGCCCTCGAGCACGGTTGTTCTGGCATTCAATGCGCCAGGACATCACGCGAAATCGGTGTGGTCTCGGGCGCCGGTTGTCTCGAGCGAGTTGGTCTGGTTGAGGGTGCCCAAGTCTTTGTCAAACAGCCTCAATGCTTCTCGAGCGACGTTGCGGTTGCCTTGCGGGTGACCTCGAGCGCCGAATCTGACCCGGTGGGTCGTGGTACGTTTCACCCATGGACTTGACTGGTCAACCCGCGCCCGCTTTCGCCCTCAAAGCCCACACGGGCGAAGATGTGACCTTGGAGCAATTCAAGGGCAACAAAAACGTGCTGTTGATCTTTTACCCCTTGGATTTCAGCCCGACGTGCAGCATGCAACTGCCCGAATACAGCGCGATGAAAGACGAGTTCGCCGCGTTAAACACGGTGATTTTGGGCGTCAACCGCGACAGCGCGTGGAGTCACAAGGCTTGGGCCAAGGAATACGGCATTGACGTGCCGCTGCTCTCAGACATGCTCTTGCAAACCGCCAAAGCCTACGGGGTGGACATCCCAGAACGCGGCATCAGCAAACGCGCGACGTTCCTGATTGACAAAAGCGGTACGGTCGTGATGCAGCACGTGGAGACGAACGCGGGCGATTTCACATTGCACGCCGACGCGGTGCTCGAGCAAATCAAGAGCTTGGCTTAACCAAACCCGCCGCTCAAAAGCGAAGCGGATTCACCAAGGCTCGAGCGCGTCTCGCTGCTCGAGCCCTTTGGATTGCGGCCTTGGATTAACGCCACGTGCGCACACTGTCTTCGAGTTGCACCTTGCCGAACTGCGGTGCGAAGTGCGTGGCAGCCAACCACCAGCCATTCGCCTTCAGGGTTTCGATCAGTGTCTTTCTGGTCCGCACGGATTGCGCGGCGTCCATGTCGAATGCCGTGCCCCACTCTGGATGCTCGAGGTTGAGCGGGTGCACAAACGCGTCCCCGGTGATGAGCACGCCTTCCTGACCATGCTGCACGAGGTAAGCGGTGTGCCCAGGGGTGTGACCGGGCGTGTGCAGGGCCCGCACCGCGCCGAAACTCGGTTCGCCATCGAACAACCCGAGCATCCCACGGGCCTCCAAGCGCCCCAACGCGCGCGCTGCGGGCGGCGGGGCGATGGAACGGTCCAAACGGTGCAAGTGGTGCGTGGCGTTGGTGAAGGTCGGCGCGCCGTCGGTGTCGAGCAGCCACCCGACATGGTCGGGATGCGGATGCGTCAAGAGCACGGCTGTCACGTCGGGGGGCGTCAACCCGTGCGCTTGCAGGCGCTCGAGCAGGTGTCCGTCGCGTCCAGAGAACGGGCTGCGCGGTCCCAAGCCCGCATCAATCAGCATCACTTGCGTGCCGTCGCGCACCAAGAATGCGGTCTGCGGACTTTGCATCACCCCGTCGTCCCCGAAGACGCCTGGGTAACGCGCCTCGAACGCAGCCAATTGCGCTGGCTCGAGGTTTGGGAACAGATCGGCGGTCTTTGGAAAAGCGTCGGTGAGGTCGTGCAAAACGCTGACCTCGAGCGCGCCGAGGGTGAGGTGGGTGGGAGCGGAAACGGTCGGGTTCATCTCGAGCCTCCGGGAATGGTGCGAACACGAAGCCAAACCACGCCGAGCAGCAGCGCGGCGACGCCTGCGCCGACAGCGACGGTGCGTTGCACGAACCAGACGGTTTTGACTTGCAGCGGATAAATGCCGTGCTCACGCAAGTAGGCTTCGTTCAGCAAGCGCTCGCCCGCCGCACCGCGCCCCGGCAAGAAAGCGGCTGGGTCGGAGACCGCGTATTCGAGCGGAGAACCGATGGGCGCGCCCAATCCGTCTCCGAACAGCGCGGCGTTGGGATCGGGCAGGATGCGTTGCGCCACGGTTGCGTCGCGCACCAGCCACGCGGCGACGCCCCAACTGGTGAGCGCCACCAACCCGGAGAGCAGCGCCAGCGTTGCGACCGCGCGCCGCAACCCGAAGGTGACAGCGCGCGGCTGGGCGGGTTTACTGGTCACTGGCCAGCACCCGCAAGGACACGGTCAGGCTGTCGTTGACGCGGTTGATCTCGATGCCTGGGGCTTTCACGCCGAAGTCCGAGAGTTTGACTTGAAAGCGCGTCGAAAGCGCGATCACGTTGCCTTTGATCTGCTGGGTCTGCTGCGCGAACCCGGCTTGGCTGTAGCGCAGCCGGGCGGTGGCGGTGATCGCTTTGGTGATGCCGCGCATGGTCAAGTTGCCCTTGACCTCGAAGTTGTCAGCATCGGTATTTTTCACGCTGGTGGTTTGAAAACGAATTTCTGGGAAGCGCTCGAAGTTCATCCAGTCGGCGCTGCGCATGTGGGTGTTGCGCAGCGCGTTGCCGGTGTCGATGCTCGAGCCGTCCACCACGATGACGCCTGAGCCACTGCGGGTCGCGGGGTCATACGTGATCGTGCCGGAAACCTTGTTGGTGATGCCGGTGAAACTCTCGAAATCGGTCTCGCTTTCCACGGTCATGGTGTTGGGCGAAGCGCCATCGTTGATGGTGGGCACGATCTTGAACGTCTGGGTGGCGGCGAACGCGAAGCCTGCGGACAGGACGACAGCGGCGAGGGCGGCGGTCAGTGCGGGTTTAGAAATCATGTACGTTCTCCTGGACAACGTCGAGGGCGACTCGAAGATTCACAACGAAGGGTTGGAGGCGGCGAGGCGAGCCGCGCGGCGCATCAGGGCAAAGCCGCGCACGGTTCCCACAGCCCAGGTCAGGGTGATGACCGCTGCGGCAACCAACGGAAACCGGGACAGCGCGCTGCCCAGGGCGGTCCCAGCCAACAGCGTGCCCAACACCCCCATCGTCACCGGCAAGTGGCAAGGGCAGATCAAAAACGATCCCACGACCCAGAGCATGCCGCGTTGCTCGAGGCGAGCGGTGGTGTTCGGCAGAGCGCAGGTGGTCGGCGCAGACGGCTTGGTCACAGGTTCTCCTTGTGTTTTTGAGCCTTGAGGACAGGGCTGCGAACATCAAAGGTTTTGCAGCGTGCGCGTGACCTCGCGCTCAAAGAAGCTGGCCATCGGGTTGAACGAGCCCAGGAACAAACGCAGCGTCCCTGAAGCATCGACCACCGCCGTGCCGCTGCGTTGCAGCAACCCCAACGCTTTGCCGAGGTCGTAACGCGCGTAGGCGACGCGTTCTGGGTCTGCGACCACGGGGAACCCCAGCTTGAAGCGCGCCTCGAGTTGCTTGGCTTGCGCCACGGTGCCGCCGCCAACGACGAGGAATTGCACGTCGGGGTGGGCTTGGCTCAAGCGTTTGAGTTCGCGCACGTGTCCCAGACAGACCATGCAGTTGAACTCGCGCATGAAAAAGACGACGGTGGGGCGACCCCGGTATTGGTCCAAGCGCACGCGTCCACGGCTCGAGTCCAAATCAAAGGTCGGGGCGACGGTGTTGAGGGCGGCGGGTGCAGCGATTGATACGGTCATGGATTCACCTCGAGCCACACCTTCGCCCCACCCCACGGGCGCGGGTGTCGGCGCGCCGACACGCCCCGAAACACCTTGGTTTAGGCTGGTCGCATGGACGGATTGAGCACAGTGCTGGGCATCCTCGGTGTGGGTCAGCGCGACCAGACGACGCGCCATTGGGTGATCGAAGGCAGCGGCATTCACGCCAGCCTGAGCGATGCCGACATCCAAGCGCTGAGCGGCGTGTGCCCACCGCGCAGCCACACCAAAGGCGACCGCCTCTACCGCAGCGGCGACCCGGCGGAGAGCCTGTTCGTGCTGTTGGACGGGCACGTCAAGATCAGCACGCCCGCGCGTCTGGGCGGCGAGCGCATCGTCACCGTCTGCGGACCCGACGACTTCTTCGGCGAGTCGTTCCTGACCGGCGCCCAGCAGCGCGTCACCGACGCCGTGTGCTTGTCGGACACGGCACTGGTGTGCGCCATTTCGCGCGGGCAATTCTTGGAACTCGCCCGGCGCGCGCCGACGGTGGCGCTCGCCTTCGCGGTGGTGCTCGCGGAGCACGCGCAACGCTTGCAAACCCAATTGGACGACCTGACCCGACCTGCCCCAGTGCGGCTCGCACGCACGCTGCTGGCGTTGGCGGAGCGCTTTGGCAACGCCGCCGAACCCGGTTGGATGGCGCTTGCGGTGGACCTCAAGCACGAGGACCTGGCGGGATTGGCGCACCTCTCGAGGGTCACCGTGACCGAGTACCTCAGCGCGTGGCGCTCGCAGGGACTCGTGCTCGGCACCCGCGGACGCTACACCCTGCACGTGGACGGATTGCTGACCTTGTGCGAACAGCTCGAGGCGGAGTGACCCAGGTGCCCGAACGTGTGACAGCGCTTATGCAGGACACATGTTTTTCGCGGATGGCAGTGTCATCATTTGCCGTGATGAAATTCACAGTTTGGTCTTCTCTGCTGACTGCGTGCGCCGTCATCGGCACGGGCGCGTTCGCACAAACCACACCGAGCGCTCCGGCAGCGCCCGCCGCCCCTGCCGCGCCACGCAGCGCGATTGGTTGGCCGCCGCGCCTCGCGGTCGGGCAAACGTGGGTGGCGACGGTGGGCAAGCTCACGTTCAACATCGCGCTCAACGCCAAGGACGCCGACGGCGATCCGTTGGGCGTGGCCAGCGACAACAACAACGCCAGCTACCGCGTGTTTTTCTACTTCAACCAAAAAGACGGTCTGGCGGACCTGTACCTGCAAAACGCGCGGCAGAGTTACCGCTGTTTGTTCAGTTCGGGCAGCGTCAGCCGCGACAACATCAACGACGTGACGATGATCGGCGCGGGGTTCTTGTTTAACCCTGCCGCTCCGGTCGCCACGGACCGTTTCGTGCAACAACAAGAGCCGTGCATTGCGACGTGGACGAACGCCCCGAGCGCCCCGGTGAGCATCCAAACCGCGAACCCCGTGAATGCCTCGAGCACCCCAGCGTCCCCCACCCCAGCGTCCCCGAGCCCAGCAGCGCCAAGCCCAGCACCCTCGAGCCCAGTGCCCGCTGCCCCCGCGCCTGCGGTGACGCCGCCCCCGGCAGCGCCCGCCGCGCCCGCGATTGCCACCGCACCCGCCCGAGTCCCGGCGACCACGCTCGCCTTGACCTGGCCGCCGAAATTGCAAGCCGCCCAAGCTTGGTATTTGACCGTGGGAAGCAGCGGGTACGAGATCAATTTGACCAGCGTCGGCGCGAACGGCATCGCGCGCGGCACCGCGCAGAGCGCCGCGACCCGCTTCGAGGCGTACTTCTACTTCGTCAGCAACGAGAACCGCGCGGTTTTGGAACTGGTCACGCAGACGACGACGTTGGCGTGCTCGTTCAATGTGCGCGGCGCGCAAGACAAGGTGCTGAACGGCGATGCGACCCGCAAGGTCGGCACGGGCAACCCCGAAGCCCTGCGCGACCGTTGCGCGTTGTACCTCGTGACCGCTCCAGCGGGCTCGAGCCTGCTCAGCGCACCGTTGCTGTAAACCGTAAACCCCCGAAAGGAGCGTCCAAGCGGCGCTCCTTTTTTGCGCTCGAGGCTGGCTGGTGCGGGAATCCTTGCCCCGCTTGTGCGGTACGACGGTGACTCGAGTGGACATGGGAGACCGTTGGGACTCGTGAGTTCTGCCGACGATGGCGCGTGGCGTCCTGGGCGACCCGTCGGGCGCCCCGACAACTGTGGAACATCCGCTCGAGCCTGCGTTCGCTTCACGCCTCGGGTTGATACCCTCGTGCTTGGAGCTTGAACAGGTTCGCGTACGTGCCGTCACGCGCCAGCAACTCGGCATGCGAACCCGCTTCGCTGACCCGCCCACCGTCGAGCACGACGATGTAATCCGCCAATCTCACGGTGCTGAAGCGGTGCGAGATCAGCACGGCGATGCGGTCGTGGACTTGGGCGCGCAACGCTTGAATCGCTTCAAACTCGGCTTGGGCGTCCAAAGCGGCTGTGGGTTCGTCGAACACGATCACGCTGGCGTCGCGGAAGTACAGGCGGCTGAGCGCCAACCGTTGCCATTGCCCGCCGCTGAGTTGCCGTCCGCCCTCGTACATCCGTCCGAGCATCGTGTCCAAGCCCTGCGGCAGGGTGCCGACGAATTCGTTGGCGCCTGCGCGCTCACCGGCTCGCTCGAGGGCTGGGTCGTCCTTGAGGTGCGCCAAGTCGCTGACGGCGATGTTCTCGCGGGCGGTGAGCTGGTAGCGTCCGTAATCCTGGAAGATGATGCTCATCTGTTGTTGCACGCTGCGCGGCGAAAAGCGGCTCGCCTCGAGCCCATTGAGCAAGATGCGTCCGGCTGTGGGTTCGTACAGGCGCGTGAGCAGCTTGACGATGGTGGTTTTGCCCGCGCCGTTCTCGCCGACGAGCGCCAGGGCGTGGTTGCTCGAAACTGTGAACGACACACCTCTTAAGACATCTTTGTCGGTCAGCGGATAGCGAAACGCGACCTCTTGAAATTCGATGGTGTGAATCGGTCCGGTCCACGGCTCCCCCGCGTCCAAATCTCGGGCGGGCAGGTTCAAAAAGTCGAACAGGTTGTGCATGTACAAGAGGCTCTGGTACACGCCGCTGAACCCGGAGAGCAGCGTCGTGAATTGCCCTTGCACTTGGGCGATGCCGCCGACGAACAGGCTGAAATCGCCGACCGTAATGAGCCCCCTGGACGCCCGCTCCAGCACTTGCGCGGTCGCCACGGCGAGCAGCGCCGCCGAGCCCAGCGACGCCGCGACGCTCCACACGCCGCGCGAGACGATCATCGGCACCAGAACGCGGCGGAAGCGCTCGTAATAGCCTTGCCAGCGCTCCAACAGATAGCCCTCGAAGCCGAACAGCCGCACCTCTTTGACGTAATCCTCCAAAAGCAGCACTTGGGACAGGTAATTCTGCGCCCTGGCTTCGGGCGCGCGGCGGCGGATCATGCGGTAGTTTTCAAAGCCGTAGCGGTTGGAGACGACCACGCCGGGAATGACGCTGAGCAGCACCAAGGGCACGACCGCCCAACCCAGTTGACCCAACAGCGCACCGATGCTGCCCAAGACGATCACCGCTTGCCCCAGCGCGATCAGTTGTGTCGCCACACTCAAGGGGCGCGTGCCGACCTCGGCGGTGGCGTTCAGCATCACGTCGTAGGTTTCGGCGTTTTCAAAACGCTCCATTTCCAACTTTGAAGCTTTTTCCAAGATGCGGCGGTGAATGCTGTTTTGCAGGCGGTCGCCGAGCAGATCCCGTGAGGCGCTTTGCAGCGCGCCGACGACCGTGCCGACCGCGCCGATGCCGACTTGCAGCGCCAAGAGGCGCACGAGCGTGTCGAAGCCGCCCGGCAACCGCCCTTGAATGGCGAGCGCCACGTCGTCCAGCAACAGCTTCGTGACCCACAGGGTCGCCGCTGGGATGAGGGCTTGGACGAGGCTCGAGGCGACGATGACGAGGGCGTGACCGGGGCTGGCGCGGTAGAAGAGCCGCAGCGTCTGCACGAGGTCGCGCAGCAGGGCAGCGGGTGGAATCTTCGCCTCCAACACACCCGAGCCATTGGGACGGTTGCCGTCGCGGTTGCGGGGACGACCATCGCGCGGGTTCACGCGGCGCAATCTACCGCGTCGAGTGCAAACCCCGATCCCGCCGAACGGCCGGGAGCGCTCAAGATCCGTGCAACGAGGCTCGAGAACGGCTGCTGACTCGAGTCTCGAGGCGCGCTGCTGACTCGGGCTCGGGCGTTGGCGCTCGAGTTTTTTCGACCCCAGCGCAGAAAGCCACAACTGTAACGCGCGCTGTAACGTCAGGGGCGCATAATGGACGCGAACTTCACTCGAGGGGGAAACGAATGAAACGATGGTTGGCAATGGCACTCGCGCTGCTGGCGCTCGTCGGCACAGCGGTCGCGCAACTGGGCTGGCCCGTGCGCGGCACGGTCGGGCAGACGGACGGTCACGCTGCAAAACATCGGCACGTGGACGCTGAATTTGACGCAGACCGCTTCCAACGGGACGGCGAATGGGACCGCGACCGGACCCGACCGCCGCATCGGGTATTTCCAGTATTACCAGGACGGCGATTTCGGCGTGCTCTGGCTGGATGTCTCGCAAACCGACGGCTACGGCTGCGTGTTCAACCGCGCCGGGGTGCAAGGCAACACGGTTCGCGGCAAGAGCGCGCGCGACAACAACGGTCAGATCGAGGACCTGCGCAGCGATTGCACCGCCACGCTCGGCGCCTCAAGCGCGCAAGTTTCACCGCCTGCCCCGCCGCCGGTGCAAACCCAGCCCGCGCCACCCCCGCCCAGCCCCTCGAGCGCCGTGACCCTGACCTGGCCGCCCACGTTGGCGACGGGACAGCAGTACAGCGTCTCGATCACCAACCTGGCAACGTGGAACGTGTCGTTGACGGGTCAGAGCGGCACGAACTTCACGGGCGCGGCGACGCCCACGGGCGGCGCGGGCACCGCGCTGCAAGCCTCGTTCTTCTACCGCGCGGACGTGGACACCGCTGAACTGGACTTGACCGACGGCACGCAGCTCTACGCCTGCCTGTTCACGGGTCGCGCCAGCATCCAAAACGGCGCGTTGCGCGGACAGGCGTTTTACCGCGGCACGCCGCAAGGCGCGTTCTCCAACCTCAATGCGACCTGCGAGGTGCGTCCCATCGCCTCAGGGCTCGGCGTTCAACCGATTGGACCCGCCCCCGCGCCGACCTCGCCCACGCCGGTCCCCCCCGCCCCGCCACCCTCGAGCCCAGCACTGTCCTGGCCGCCCGCGTTTGCGGTCGGTCAAAGCTGGAGCGCGACCTTCCAAGCCGGAACCTGGGGCGTGACCTTCACCGAACGCGACAGCGACGGCGATCCGCGCGGCGCGACGACCAGCGGCCCAGACCGCCGCACGGCGGGCGCGTACCTCAGCGATTCGGGCGCAGCGATCTTCTACGTTGGCAACAGCAACGAAGGCTTGTTCTGCGTCGTGCAACGCAGCGGCTTGAGCGGCAATACGCTGAGCGGTCAGGCGCAACGCGTCTCCCCGCCGGGTGCGCAGCAATCCCAGCCCGCCGGTCCGTGCAGCTTCACGCTGCAAGGTGGCGCGCCAGCGGGCAACGCCCAACCCGGACCCTCGAGCCCCGGAACCACAGGCACGACGCCCATGACCTCGAACCCAGTGTCCACAAACCCAGCCTCGAGCGGCGCGGCGTTGTCGTGGCCGCCTACCTTTGCCGTTGGGCAAACCTGGAACGTGAACTTTCAAAGCGCCGCGTGGAGCGTGACCTTCACCGAGCGCGACTCCGACGGCGATCCGCGCGGCATCACGACCAGCGGCCCAGACCGGCGTACCGCCGGAGGCTTCATGCTCTCACCCACCGAGGCCACGCTGTACACGGTCAACAACACTGAAGTCCTGCGTTGCGTCGCCGTGCGTTCAGGGTTGAGCGGACAAACGTTGACCGGTCAAGCCCAGCGCATTTCCCCACCGCGCAACGACTCGCCCATTCAAGCGGCAGGACCGTGCACGTTCACGTTGCAGGGCAGCACCGGCACAACCTCGAGCACGCCGAGCACGGGCACCTCGGGCACTTCAGGCGTTGGAACCTCGAGCGCAGCCCTGTCGTGGCCACCTGCGTTCGCGGTCGGGCAGACGTGGAGCGCGACGTTTCAAATGGGCACGTGGACGGTGCGGTTCACCGAACTGGACAACGACGGTGATCCGAGGGGCTTGACCACGGCCGGACCAGACCACCGCGTCATTGGGGCGTTCATGAACAACGGCGCCGCGGTGTTGCTGATGGCCAGCACCACAGAAATCTATTACTGCATCGCCGAGCGCAACGGGTTGAACGGCAGCACCCTGTCGGGGCAAGCGCGACGCTTCTCTCCACCGAACGCCCAGCAGGGCAGCGCGGCCGGGGCGTGCAGTTTCAGCTTGCAACCCCAGACGCTGTCGGTCGCCAAACTGAGTGGGCTCGAGGCGTGGTTGACGGTTCCTGCGCTCGAGGGATCGAAGATCGTCAAGTTCGGACGGTAGCCGTCACCGCATGAAAACGCGCTCGAGGCGATAAACCTCGAGCGCGTTTTGCTCGGCTGCGTCACAGCGTTGACCACACCACGTTGCCCGAGGTTGATTCCGTACACTCGGGCGATGGCGTCCATGTTCAGCCGGATCATCGCAGGAACCCTGCCTGGATTCGTCGTCTGGCAAGACCAAGAGTTCGCGGCGCTGCTTGATGTCCACCCGGTCAACCCTGGGCACACCCTGCTCGTGCCGAAGCTCGAGGTCTCCAGTCCGTTTGAATTGCCAAGTGCGCTGTACGACGGTCTTTGGCGCACTGCGCGCAAACTCGAGCCTGGTTTGCGTGCTTTTTCGAACGCGCCGAAAATCGGTGTGGTCGTGCAGGGCATCCGCGAGTCACACGCAAACTGCGCACTGCGTTCCGAGACGTGTGACTCGAGCCTTACTTGACGAGCGCCGCGCCGCCGCGTTTGAGCACGTCCTGCGCGAGTTCAAAACCCAAGTCCTCGGCTTCGTCCGCGTCGCCCTCGATGCTCGCGCGAATGACGTGCGAGCCATCCGCGGAGGCCACGCACCCCTCCAAGGACAACACGCCGTCGGTGATCGTCCCCAACGCCCCGACGAGCTTGGTGTCCCCGCCGATGCCGTCCATGAACGCGCGCTCGGCTGTGACGCGGTCGTCGCTGGGGCGGTGCTGGAGCGTGTAAGCGACCTCGTTGGCGATGTGGTCGTCGAGCCTGACCTCCAAGGCAAAAGCGCCTTGGGCGGGGGCGGGCAGAATGATCTCGCTGGGGATGATTTCGTCAATGCGGTGGCGCAGGTCCAGCTGATGCAGGTCGCCCGCCGCCAGGATGATCGCGTCGAACTCGCCCGCGCCCAGTGCCTCCAAGCGGTCGTCAATGTCGCCGGTTAACTCGAGCAAACTCAGGTCGTTGCGGTAATTGCGCAGCAGCGCGCGGCGCAGGGCGCTGCTGACGCCCAACCGCGCCCCAGCGGGCAACGCAGCCAGAGACTTAAAGCCGGTGCGCCCCACGAGGGCGTCTCTGGCCTCGAGGCGGCGGGGGATGCTCGCCAACTCCAACTCATCGGCAGGCGCGTACGGCAAGTCGCGCAGGTTGTGCAGGGCGATGTCAATCTTTTCGCCCACGAGCGCAGCGCGCAAGGGCGCGACGCGTTCACCGCGCACGCCTTGCACCGGGGTGTCGTTGCCGACGGTGTGCAGGCGAAACTCGTTGTCGGGCCACTCTTCCTTGAGCTTCGAGACCACCCAGCGTCCTTGTGCGAGCGAAAGCGGGGAACCTCGAGTGCCGATGACGATGGAGCGCATAAACCAAGTGAGAATACCGCGTTTGGGACGCGAGCACCAAACAGCTTTTGCCGAGGCGTCCGGTCGAGCTTTTCCGGTGTCGCTGTACAGCAGTTCGGAGAGTTCCTCTCCCACCCTCCTGGTCAGTCGGGTGTCCGATACACCCGAGAACTGCTCATTTGTTCTCCTCGTATCACTCGCCAGGGAAAGTGACGGTGGGGCAGTCACGCTCCCTGAGAACCGCTTTACTACGCCGTCAGGGAATGCTTGACGCCGCCGACCGAAAGGCGCATGTCCCCCTTGCCCCGTGTGGCGTTTCGCGTTGTGCGTCACGCCTTGCGTGCATGGGCACAATATGACCTTGCGTGCATGGGCACGACATGACCTGGCAATCATGGGCACGACGCACACATGGGTGTGACGCGAACATGGGGAAAGACGGGTGAGGGGATGGGGCACAGGTCAGGCGTTGCTTGACGAAGCATTACTGTGCGGCGCGGTCGCGGTAGGTTTTGAGCAGTTCACCCACTTTGGTCAGCAAGGGTCGCGCCAACAGCGGTTTGGGCATGAACGCGTCCGCCCCGAACAGCCGCGCGCCGTCCTTCGTGCGCTCGTTGTTTTCCGCCGTGAGGATGAGGATCGCCGTACCCAGAAAGCGGTTGATGCGCCGCAAACGGCTGCACACCTCCAAGCCGTCCATGCCGGGCATGCTCACGTCCAAGATGACCAAATCGGGCGTGTGGTCTTTGACGTACTCCAAAACCTCCAAGCCGTTGTCCAAGCAGTGCACGTCGTAATGCGCGCCCAGGATCACTTCCAAAAGTTGCCGAATGCTGGGTTCGTCGTCCGCGACGAGAATGCTGGGTCTGCGCTCCTCCCTGTTCACGCATCCAGCCTACCAGTGCCCTCGAGCACCGGCGGGCTGAAATGAACCTGGTGCGTCCTCGAGCGTTGCCGACTGCCGCACTTTGTTCTCGAGGCTGGGTCTTTAGCGCACGCTGCGAATCCGAGAAACGAACACGCCGCCCAACACGAAGAACACGACCGCCACGCCGAACAGCAGCGGATACCCGCCATTGGGAGAAGCAGCGTTGCCCACGTCCAAAAGTTGCCCGAAGATGCCCTGAAACAGTTGCGGAAACACGAAGGCGATGTGCCACACGCCCATGTCGCGGGCGTGGTGCTCCTTGAACGGCAAGACACTCGTGCCCAATGCCCAGTCCACACTGACGAACGCGCCGTAGCCAAGTCCGAACGCCAACCCGATCAACACCGCCGTTTGGTAATCCCTGGCCAGCGCAAAGCCCAGTGCCGCCGCCGCCATCGCCAGACTCGCCACCAGGACGACGGGTCGCTTGCCGACACGGTCCGACAGCGACCCGGAGAAGGCGGCCGTCACCGCCGCGGTCACGGACAGCATCACGAACAGCAGCGTCAAGGCCAAACCGGCGTCTGGTGCGCCGTCTTTGTTGGTGATCGAAAAATTGCCGATGGTGAACCGGCCGATCACGTCCGCCAAGTAAAACGCCAAGAACGGCTGCACGGCGAAGCGCCCGGTTTCGGTGAACGCGCGGGTCAGGAACACCCAACGAAAATCGCGGTAGGCAGGCGTCAAATAGGTGCGAAAATCAATCGGCGTCTCCGCGTGGCGCACATTGGGGTCTCGGGTGCTGAGCAGCGTAATCAGCATGCTTGCGGTGAGCACGACGATGATGGCGATGAACTGCCCGTCCCTCGAGCCGCCCAGTCCAAACGCGACCACGCCGCCCGCAATCTGCGAAAACAACTGAAAGAACCCCATCACGCCACTGGCGCGTCCGCGCTCGCCTTCGGGGACGACATCGGGGATGAGTGCCGTGTACGGGCTCGAGGCGACGGAATTGCCGAACTGCACCAAGAGATAGCCGACGACGTACACCGCGAAGCCCGGCGCGAGCAGCATAACCGCCAAGCCCAACACGTTGACCAGGGTGCCCCAGGTCAGGAAGACCATGCGCTTGCCAATGCGGTCCGACCATGCGCCCAAGAACGGCGGCAGCACCAGCGGAATGATCGCGGACAACGCCGCCAACCACCCAAGGTACGTGCCCTTTTGCGCCGCACCGACGAAGCGTTCCACGTCGGCAGGCATCAAAATTGGCAGCAGAAAAAACCAGTGGAACGAAAACCCAAACCAGTACGCGCTCAGAGCGAGGTAGCGCGACAGCGGCGCGCGGGCGGGCAACGCGTTTTGCATTGCAGCCAAGTATACGATTTGCGGCGTTGGCATCGGGTGTGCGCTCCTGAGGGAAGCGAACAGCGAATTCTCGAGCGAACGCCAAAACGCGCGAATCCAGCCCGAGACCGCGCCGCCACCGCAGGTCTTCAATTCACCACGTTAAGCTCGAGCCGTCGAGGACCGCATCTCGAGCCACCCATGCCCAAACCCGTCCGCACCCGTTCCAAAGCCTGCGCGCGTTGCGCCCAGGTCTCCCCTGTGCTGTATCGCGTCATCACCGACGACAGCCTCGAGTGGAAGCTGCTCTGTCCAGTGTGTAGGCGCGAACTCGAGGGGCATCCGGCGTACCGGTATGGCGGGACGTGGAAGGCGAACAAGCGGCATTAGGGCTCGAGAGATGGGGCTCGAGCTGACGCGAGAAAGGGCTTGCCGTGGCAAGCCCCTACGCACCGTGCGTTGTCTCGAGGGTCAACGCATTTGCGGCATGCCGCTCATCAGCTTGTTCATCTCGGTCTGCTGCGCTTCGTTGGCTTTGGTCTGCGCGTCTTGGATGGCGACCAGAATCAAATCTTCCAGGGCTTCAACATCGTCCGGGTCAACGACCATCTTGTCCACGCTGAGCTTGCTGACCTGCCCGCCACCGTTGCAGGTGACTTTGACCATGCCGCCGCCCGCGCTGCCGACGATTTCCAAGGCGTCCAAGCGCTCTTGCATCTCGGCTTGTTTGACCTGGGCTTGTTGCATTTGCTTCATCAGTTTTTGCATGTTCATGGCGCGTTCTCCGTATCGGTGTGACGTTGCCAAGCAGTGTACCGTGCAGGTCCGTGAACGCCCAGCCGCCCAGGGCACGCTCGCTCGAGGTTACACCGTCAACATTACAAACACAGTGCGCCCTGCAACGCGTTGTTTTCAGCGTGCACTGCGTACAGTGGGCGCGTATGTCGCCGCTCGAGGTCTTGACCCAACCGGACACGTTCTTTAAAGCCCTGCGCGAACGCGCGGGCATGGACATGACGCAGCCCGTGATGATCGTGCTGCTGACCCTGTTCGTCCCGAACATCATGTTGACCTTGATCGGGCAGCAACCGCAAGCGTTCTTGTTCACCTCGGTCGTGATCTACACGATTTTCCTCAGCGCCCTGTTTGGATTTGTGCTGCTGTTCGCCCGCATCACGTTCCCCCGCGCGCTGGAAGTGATTGGCTACAGCTGCCTGCCGTTCCTGATCGCGTCGGTGCTGTTTGGGACGCTGAGCATCCTGGGCGGTGTGGGTTTGGCGGTGGGGCAAGCGCTGATGCTCGCCGGGCTGATCATGGGTTGGTTGCGCTTGTACAAGGGGCTCGAGGTCATGGCAGGCGCCAGCGGACCCGCGCTGCGCGGGGCGTTGATCTCGCCGGTCACGTCGTTTTTGGTCGTGGGTTTCGTGGGCTTGCTGTTTCGCTTGATCGGGCTCGCGTAGAGTTGGGCGCGTGTACCTGGCGGCGGTGCAGACCAAGCTGGAACCGGACGCGTACCGCAGCGGTGCGGCGTTCAGCGCGTGGATCACCGAGCAAACCGCGCGGGCATTGGAGGGCAGAGACCCCGCAGAACCTGGACTGGTCGCGTTCCCAGAGTTGATCGGGCTGCCGCTCTTGTTTCACCTGGAGCGTCGCCCCACGGCGCTGACCGTCAGGGAGGCCGCGCTCGAGGTCGTGCGCGAACACTGGCTCGAGGCGCTGCGCTCGAGCGTGCACCATCAGCACTTTCGATTCTCGAGTTTGATCCTGCCGCGCGCCGTGGAAATACACGAGATCCTGCGCAACGCGTTTTCCAGGGCGGCGCGGTCCTTGGACGCGCACATCGTCGCGGGCTCCGCGTTCCTGCCGCGCGTGGACCAAGAAGCCGCCCGCGGAGCGCACATCAGCGACCCGCGCGTGCAGAACGTGTCCTACCTGTTTGCCCCGAGCGGGCATCTGCTGGAGCGCAGCGCGAAAGTCAACTTGACCGCTGGGCTCGAGTCACAACTCGGGCTCTCGAGGGCGCACCCGTCGGACATCTCGAGCGCGCGGACGGCGCTGGGCGGCGTGACGACGCTGGTCTGTTTGGACGCGTTCTACGACAGCCTCGTGGCCAAAGCCGATGCACATGGCTCGAGCATCTTGGTGCAGCCGAGTGCGAATGCCGCCGCGTGGGAAGGACCGTGGAGCGCGGACCGCAGCCGCATCGAAGGCGAAGAATGGCTGGCTCGAGGGTTGCCGCACTTGCTCCAGCGGCGCTCACACCTGCGTTACGGCGTGAACCCGATGCTCGTCGGGAACCTGTTTGACCTCGAATTTCAGGGGTGCTCGCACATCAGCGCGAACACCGCACTGACTGGGCACGCCACTGCAATTCTCGAAATTGCCCCCAGCCCCGTGGACGCTGCGGTGGTCGCCATGCACGTGGACTGACCTCGAGCCAGAACGGGTGGCAATAAAAAACGCGCCTCTCGGCGCTGATAGGGAAAAGAATAACACGGTATGCGGTATACGTCAACCATGTGCACCCGAATCACCCTCGAGACCGCATCCCCACCGCACCGCTTTTTCGTAGGGGCGTAGCACCGCTACGCCCGAGTGCGGCGGGAGCCGCACCAACGTCCCGCCAGACGAAAACGAAAAACACGTTCGCTCGAGACTGGCGCATTCACCCCAAGAACCTCGAGACGACCGATTTGCACCACTGTTCTCGAAACCGGACGGTCAACCGCCAGAGCCGTCCCACAACGCTCGGAACTCGCGGGCGTTCTGCAATCCCTGCCCGCGCGTGGTGTTCTGAAAAAACACGAACGCCCGATCCACCTTGGAGGCTTTGAGCGCCACCACCCACGGCTCGAGTTCCGCCGGGGTGTACAGGTAATCGTGGCGCGCAGCGGCGTCTTTGCCTTCAAACCAATTGGCTTTGTTGCGCCCGTGCAAGCGCAGGTACGCCAAGTCGTTGTGGCGCAGCACGGGGACGGGCAGTCCTTCCAATCCCGGCAGGTCCACGCTGACCGCGCGCAAGCCCAAATTGGCGAGGAACTGGTACACGGCGTCTTTGTCCCAACTGGCGTGCCTGAACTCCACGGCGACGGGAATCGGGTTGAACCACTCGGCGAGCGTGGTCAGGTACGCCCTGGATTCGCTGGTGTTCTTGAACGAGAACGGAAACTGCGCCAAGAGTGCGCCCAATTTCCCAGCCTCGAGCAGTGGGTCCACGGTGAATTTGAACCTTGAGGCGGCGTCCTCAATGGCGCTGAGGTCGTGCGTGAACGAGCGGTGCAGCTTCACGCAGAAGTCCACGCGTCCACCGGAGCGCTCGAGCATGCTGGTCATCGTTTTCTGGCCGGGCACGGCGTAAAAGGTGGAGTTCACTTCCACGGCGTTGAAGTGATGGCTGTAATGCTCGAGCCACTGGGTTTTTTTGAGTTCAGGTGGGTAAAAAATGCCGATCCAGTCCTCGTTGGAGAACCCGCCCGTGCCCAGGTACAACTGCGTCATGCGTTCACTGTACGGCGCTCGAGAGAAAATCGGCGCAGCCTCGAGCCCCGCCGTGCGGAGTGCGGGAACCACCGAGGCTCGAGGCACGTATGGAATGCACTCGAGCGAGGTGCATTCATCATGGAACGCAAGTGGCAGCGATTCAAACGGGACCGAATTCTCGGCGGGGTGCTGGGCGGACTGGCGTGGAGTTTGAACGTGCATCCCGCTCTGCCGCGCGTGATCGCGCTGATCCTGATCTTCGGCGGACTGCCGGTCGCACCGCTGCCGATTCTGGTGATTGTCGCGTACATCGCGGCGTGGCTGCTGCTGCCTGAGATGCCCGCTGGCGATGAGCCGTTGACGCCACCGATCATCAAAGGGCTTTACAGACCCACCGGCTCGAGGGTGCTGGCGGGCGTCTGTGAGGGCGTCGCCGAGTATTACCGCTTGGATGTTAGCCTCGTGCGCGTCATCACCGTCGTGCTCGCCTTCATCGGCGGGTTGGGCATCATCGCGTACGTCGCCGGTTGGCTGCTGATTCCGAATGCCGTGACCGACCGGTTGAGCTGATCCAACACCTTCAAGGCTCGAGAGGGCACCCCAAGGAGGAACCCATGCAGCATTTCGTCATTCGCGTCATCGTCAACGCCCTCGCACTGTGGCTGGTCAGCACCCTGTTCCCCAGCCTGTTGTACTTCCAAGCGGGCGGCGCGGGCGATTTCCTGCTGGCAGGCTTGACGCTGGGCTTGGTCAACGCGGTCGTGCGCCCGATTTTGCTCATTTTGACGCTGCCGATCAACATCGTCACGCTGGGGTTGTTCACGCTGGTGGTGAACGCCATCGTGCTGCAAATCGTCGCGGCGTTGACGCGCTTGGAGACCGGCGGATTCTTCGCCGCGATCCTCGCCAGCATTCTTCTCAGCATCGCCAGCACGATCATCTCGAGCGTGCTGGGCGGCGAACGGCGTGACCGCAATCGCGCGTAAATGCACTTCACGCCACACGTATGCTCGAGACTCGGGGTAAAACGGGTCTCGAGTTTCGTTTGTGCAGACCGGCTTTGTTGGGACGCAAGTGCTGCTGGCGCAGCACCGGGCGAACCGCCGGAAAGCCCCTACGAAAATCTGTGCGGTGGTCGCGCGTTCTCGAGAAGCATGCTCGAGATTGTGGTGTTCAAACCCAGAACACCGCCACGGCGACCGCTGCCACCGCGCCACCGACCGCGGCATAGAAACGGGTGTCGTTCAACCCGCGTCGGTTGCTGATCTCCAAAAAGGCCACGGGCACGAGCGACAACAGCAATTTCACGCCGATCTTGGCGTGGTTGACTTCCACGCCGCCACCAGCGGCAATCATCTCCTTCACGCCGACGAGCAACAAGCCGGTGACGAACGCGAGGCGCGCACCCCACAACGCCGCCTTCGGCACGCTCTTGGATGAGCCCGCCCACTGGGTCAGCAACCCGCCGATGAGCGCCGCCCAAGCCAAGAAGTGCGTGAAGCGCAGGACCAACCGAAGTTCTTCCACGAAACGAATTGTGACCAACATCCCTCGAGCCTGTCAAACGACGTGCCCGAACTTGAACCAACCACAACGCCATCTCGAGACCGCGCTGTCACCGCATCTGTAGGGGCGAACGGGGTTCGCTCGGTGCGGCAACGCCGCACTTTCGTCTCTCGAGAATCGGCTTGAGAACGCGTCCCTCGAGACCCGTTGGGCCCGAACGATTTTCTCGAGCGAGCGTCGTACCGGAGGGGGATCAGCCCCCTCCCTACGCCAGCCCAGCCACCCTCGAGCGCGTCCTCAACTGCGGATGTGCGCGACCGTGACGCCGTGTCCGCCTTCAAACGGTTGCGCGTCGTGGAAGCTCTCCACACGCTTGTCCGATTTCAGGTAATCGCGCACGACGCGGCGCAACACGCCTTCCCCCTTGCCGTGCAGAATGCGGATCGGGGTTTCTTTGAGCGCTTGGGCTTCCGCGATGAAGTTGCGAATCTCTTCGATGGCTTCTTCGACGTGCGAGCCACGCAGATTTAACTCTTTGGCAAAGGTGCGCGGGGCGACGTACGCGCCTCCGCCGCCAGCGCGCTTGATGCCAATGCCGTTGGGCTTTTTCATCTTCACGTCGCGGCGTTTCAACGTGACTTTGAGCAAGCCCATTTGCACCAACACTTCGTCGCCGCCGCGGACCTCCAAGATCGTGCCGGTCGTGCCGTACGCGGGCACTTCCACACTCGCGCCGGGTTTCAGCACGTCGGGTTCGCGTTGCACGGCCGTCATCTCTGGGCGCGCGGCTTGGGCGCTGGCGCGCAGCTCGCGCAGTTCGTTGAGCACTTTGGGGCGCTCTTTTTCGCCTTCCAACACGCGGGCTTTGAGCTGCCGCACCTGGTCCATCGCCTCGCGGTACACGGCGTCGGCGCGGTTCTGCGCTTCGGTCAGTAGGGCAGCTTGTTTGGCGTTCAAGTCCTCGAGCTTCGATCTGAGTTCTTTGGCTTCGCGTTCGGCTTGTTCCCTCGAGGCTCGAGCGGCAGCGGCATCTTCGGAGAGTTGTTCGCGTTCACGCTCCAAATTCTCGAGGAGCTTTTCGACATTGGCGCCTTGGGGTCCCAAAACATCCTGCGCCCGCTCGAGGATCGTTTGCGAGAATCCCAAGCGTTGGGCGATGGACAGGGCGTAGGAGCGTCCCGGCTGTCCGACATTGAGCTTGTACGTGGGGCGCAGGTTCGTGACATCGAAGCCCATGCTGGCGTTCTGAATGTCTTGGCGCTCGAACGCGAAGACTTTCAGCGGCGCGAGGTGGCTGGTGACGATGCCTCGAGCGCCCTTCTCCAGCAACCGCTCGAGGATCGCTTGCGCGAGCGCCGCGCCCTCGGCGGGGTCCGTGCCGCTGCCCAACTCGTCAATCAAGACGAGGGTGTTGGGCGTGGCCGTCTCCAAGATCATGTGCAGGTTGCGCAGGTGCGCGGCAAAGGTGGACAGGCTCTCGACGATGCTCTGCTCGTCGCCCATGTCCACCAAAATGTCGTCCACGACGGGCAGCTTCGCGCCGCCCGCGCGCACGTACAGGCCGCTCTGGTGCATCAGCACCGCCAAGCCCAGCGCTTTCATCGTGACGGTCTTGCCGCCCATGTTCGGACCCGTAATCAGCAAGACGTGACGCTCGGCGGCAAGCGTCACATCGTTGGGCACGCAGTTTTGAATCAGGGGATGCTTGAGGTCGCGCAACTCGAAATACCCTGTGGGAGCGATCTCCGCTCGACTTAAACTCCACTCGCGCGCCAGCGCCGCCTTCGCACCGATCAAGTCCAGTTCCGCCACCGCGTCCAGGGTTTCATTCAAACCGGGTTCGTCGTGCACCATGTGCGCCAATTCCAAGAGGATGCGGCTGACCTCTTGTTCTTCTTCGATCAGCACGCGCGCCAATTCGTTGTTCAGCGGCACGACGCTGGCGGGCTCAATAAAGACTGTCTGGTTGCTGGCGCTCGAGTCCACGACGATGCCCGAGACCTGGTTCTCAAAGCTGCTCTTGACGGGAATGACGTAGCGCTCGCGGCGAATCGTGATCAGTTTTTCTTGCAGTGCGTCACCGCTGCGTTCCATGATCTGGGTCAGGCGCTCGCGGATGGAGCTGCGCAAGGGGGCGATGCGGCGTCGGAGTTGCCGCAACTTCGGGCTGGCTTCGTCCAGCACGGAGCCGTCACGCCCGATGCGCTCGAGGATGCTTCTGGTTAAGACGACGTGCTGACCAATGCCGCCCGCAACTTCCAAGAGCGGTCCCAAGCTGTGCTGCGCGATGCCGCGCTTCAAGGTCATGGCGCTGTCCAAGGTATACGCGATCTCGAGCAACTCAGAGCCCGTGACCATCTGCCCGTCGTTCAGTTTGGTGAGCAGCCCGCGCACGTCGGTGATCCCGCCCAAGTGCAGTGAGGCGCCGTAGAGGGCGTCTTCGACTTGCTCGAGCATTTCCCGCACGCGAGCGGCGTCCGTGCTCGGCTGAATTGCCAGCGCGCGTTCACGTCCCAATGTGGTGCTGGCGCGCTCGGCGAGGGCAAGCCTCACGGCGTCGAATTCCAGCGTTTGTATTGCCCTCTGCACCCCGCGTCACGTCCTGTCCGTCGTCTGAATTTCCTGCACCCAATTCTGTAGTTGGGCCCTGTTCCAAAGCTGAATTATAGGTCTTTGCCAGCGGGACAAGATGCGCTGAACGGCGTACAGCACCTGCGCGTTTTGTCCCGAATCAATTTTGCGTCACGTTTTCGCGCGTCAGCAGAACGTCAAGCGTGCGGAAAAATCACCGGAGTTGGGCGTTAAACCGCTTTACCCTTTGCGCGTGAATTCCTTGTTCTTCGGTGCGCTTTCCGGGTTGTGGCCCGTGCTCGTGGTGCTGGCGCTCGGCGCATTGCTGGCGGTCGCGTTCAGAGGCGCGTTTTCCGGCATCTCCAAAGACGACAAAGGCGAATCCGCCGCCCCGCTCGAGGTGCGTGCCCGGCGCTATTTTTTCACCCAAGCCGAGCGCGCGTGCTACGCCTTGCTGCTCGAGGTCACGCGCGACAGCGGGCACACGGTCTTTGCGAAGGTGCGGTTGAACGACCTCATCGAAGCGACCGGCGAAGCGCGACAGGCGACGAACAACCGCATCAACCGCCAGCACGTGGACTTCGTGCTGTTGTCGCAACCCGAGTTCAAACCGGTGATGGTCATTGAACTGGACGGCGCGTCACACGAGAGCCGCGCCCAGCAAACCAGGGACGCGAAAAAAGACGCCGCCCTGCGCGCGGCGGGTTTGCCGCTCGTGCGCCTGCCGAACGGTGCGACCCGCGAGCAACTGCGCGGCGTGCTCGAGCCTGTGGTCAACTTGCGCCCAGCCGCAGTCTCGAGACGAACCGTTGAAAAAGCCGCGCTAAAGAACTGAGCGCATCTCCCACCTGGCTCGAGCCTGCGTTACCGAAACACCGCACCGAGACGAACATCAGCCGCGCGCAAGCCCAGTTCGGGCAGGTCTGGCGTTTGCGGGTCATTGACCCAGCGGTCCAGAAACGCGCCCGTCTCCGCGCCGTGCAATTGCGCGGTCAGCGCGATGAAATCTTCGTTGCTGGCGTTGGCAAACTTGTAGCGCTCCAGGTACGCGCGCAGCAATGCCCAGAACGCGGGCTCACCGAGGCGATTCTTCAGTGCATACAGCGCCATCGCGCCGCGCACGTAAACGCCCTGGTTGAACAGGTTGTCGCCAGCCTTGAGCGCGCCCGGCGGCGTGAGGATGTCCCACATGTTCACGCGTGTGCCCGTGGAGCCGCGCAGCAACGTGGTCAACTCTGCCTGCAAGCGCGACGGGGAGACCAGCACGCTCGAGAATGGCAGCCCCGCGATCAAGTCCGCCAAGGCGTTCACCGTCGGCGGATTGCGCGCGAGAATGCCAGCGCGCATGGCTTCAGGCAAGGTGCCATTGAAAACCGTTTGCAGAACCTTCGCGGTCAAGTCCGGGTTCAGCAGCGCGTCGCCAAACGTGTTCCGCAGCGATTGCACGAGCTGCACGCGCTCCAAGGTGGACACGCGGATGCCGTTGACGATGCTCGGGTAAGCGCGGCGCAGGTTGTCTTCCAAGCTGTACTGCCCTGGAAAGCGCTGCGTGGCGTATAGGTCACCCAAGTATTGCGCGAAGCCCTCGTGGACCCAGATGTCTTTGTTCGTCTTGTACGTGACGAGGCTGCTGAACCACAGGTGCGCCAGCTCGTGCGCGACGACCATCGTCGTGTACGGCAACCCGGCATTCCCGAAGCTCGAGGGCATTGTGACCAGTGTTTGCGTCTCGAGCGCGAAGCCCAGGTTGTTGTCGGTGGTCAGCGCGCCGACTTCGGGGAAGGGGTACGGGATCAGGCGTTCGTTGAAGAAGCGGATGATGTTCGGCGTCTCCAACACCGCTTGGCGCATCGTCGGCGTCGTGCCCGGCGCGAAGTAATGGCGCACGCGGACCTCCCCGACCTTGCCCTGCTCCTCCAAGGTGTACTGCCCGAGCGCGAACATCACGACGTAGGTCGTCGTCGGGCTCCCTATGCGGAACGTCGTCGTGCGGGTGCCATCGGCGTTGTCGGTCGTGCCCGTCAGCACGCCCGTCGCTGCCACCGTGTCCGTCCTGGAGCCGGTCAAGGACAACGTGAACGTCGCCTTGTCGCTCGGGTGCTCGTTCACAGGCGACCACATAAACATGCCACTGGGTTGCGACAACACGGTCAACGTGCCGTTGTTGACATACCAAAACCCGCCGCCGAACGGATTGGGATTGTCCACGCTGCCCGGCGTGCCCGCGTACGTCACCGTGACCTGAAAGCTCGAGCCTTTGGTGATCGGTTGCGCGGGCACGACCGTGAGTTCCGGGTCCGCGTGGTCAAAGCGCGCGGGTGCGCCGTTCACGGTGATGGCTTGCACCGTCGGCGTTCCAAAATCCAAATTGAACTGGCTGAGGTCTTGGGTGGCCAACGCCGTCATCGTCGTCACGCCGATCACGTCGCGCTTGTCGGGCGTGAAGCGCAAATTAATCGCGTAATCCTGCGCATCGTAGCCGCCGTTGCCCATCCACGGAAAGATCGGATCGTTCAGTGTGGACGAACCGGGCGTTTGCGCAAAGACAACGCCGCCAGAGGCGACAACGGCAACGAGCAACCCTCGAGCCCAAGAGGTCAACGTGTTGGTCACGCGCGCAGTGTAGCGGGGTCTCGAGCGGGCGAAGGTCGAAGAGGTAACGTTGTGGAGGGGCGAAGGACAAAGGGAACAGCCAATGCTCGAGCCTTGTGGTTACGTAGGGGCGAACCTCGTGTTCGCCCTTGCAACGCTGGAATGACCACACGCTCGAGAAAAAGGTGGGGCTCGAGGGACGAACGTCAACGGCAACTCGCTGCGCTCGCTCCCCTCACCCGCCTGCGGCGGCCTCTCCCGCAGGGAGAGGCGAAAACCCTGTGCAACTCGAGGCTTTTAGTCTGCGCTGACGACCTCGAGCGGCGTGCTCGGCTTATTCCCCGTCGGGCTCTCGAGGCGGGGACCTGGAATGCCGTAGCGCGCCCATTTCTCGTCCACGAGTTTGACGGTTTTGGCGTCCATGACGATCTTGTCCGGCCACGAGCGCGTGAAACCTTCGCTCTTGATCTTGCGCGTGCCGTCGAGCACCAGAACGGGTCCAGTGGGTCCCTCGAGCACGAGCCCATCGCGTTCTGGGTCAATGTTGTTGAGGAACGTCCAGAACACGTCTTCCTGGTCGTTCACGTCGGTCAGTTCGTCCACCAATGCAATCAAGCGAATCCCACTCGCGGCGCTCGAGGCAGCGAGCGCGCGTCCGATCTCGAGCCCTTGGTGCGCGCGGGTTTTGTGCACGCTGGCGAACCACAGCCCGCCGCCCGGTTGGGCTTGATCCAGAACGCCGTGCGGGCGCGGGAGTTCACTGCTCGAGCGGGGTGGCGCGGGACTCCACGCGACTTCGCCGCCCTCCTCCCAGCTTTTCTTCGTGCCGTCCAGGATCAGCTTGCTGCCGTAACTCCACTCGCGGCTCGAATGGTCGAGCACGTCGGTCGGACCTTTCGTGAACGCGGTGTCGCGCCCTGGAACGCAGTGCAGCAAGGCTTGCTTCCAAAACTCGAGGTTGTTCTGCGGCACCGCCCCGCCCGCGTCGCAGACGACGGCGACCTTCGTGAACATCGCCTGTCCCAACCCGAACATGCCGTTGGCGACCTTGTACGCGTGCCCCGGATAGCCCTTTTTGATCGTGACATTGACGAGGTTGTGTGCAATTCCGCAGGGGGGGAGGTGGTAATCGGCGATCTCGGGCAGGATCAGTTGCGCGGGCACGAGGAAAATGCGCTCGGTGGTCTCGATCAGGTACGCGTCCTCCATCGGCGGACGCCCGACGATGGTCGCCGGATAAATCGCGTTGCGGCGCATCGTCACCGCCGTCACGTGGAACAGCGGGTACTCGTCCTCCAGGGTGTAAAAGCCCGTGTGGTCGCCGAACGGTCCTTCCACGACCCACGGTTCGTTCGGGTCCACGTACCCCTCGAGGATGAACTCGGCATCTGCCGGAACCTCGAGATTCACCGTCACGCCTTTGACGACCTCTTGGCGCTTGTGGCGCAGAAAACCCGTCAGGGAATACTCGTTGATCCCCGGCACGGGCGGAATCGGCGCGGTCGCCGCGTAGATCAGCGCGGGATCGCCCCCAATCGCCACCGCCACCTCGAGCCGCTTGCCCAGCTTCCTGGCTTTCTCGAGATGCTTGGCTCCCGTTTTGTGTCGCTGCCAATGCATCCCGGTCGTGTTCTTGGACATCACCTGCATGCGGTACATGCCCATGTTCATGTCACCCGTTTCGGGGTCGTTGGTGATGACCAGCGGCAAGGTCACGAACGGACCGCCGTCTTGCGGCCAGCATTTCAACACTGGAATCTTGTCCAAATCCACTTCGTCGCCGCGCCACACGATTTCCTGTACCGGACCCTTGGCAACGCGGCGCGGCGGCAGGTTCGCCAACTCCTTGAGCTTCGGCAGATTGGACGCCAACCCCAAAATGCCCCCGCCGAGCTTGATGTCCAACAGCTTGCGCAACCGATTCGGAATGTCCTCGAGATCATTCACCCCAAGCGCCCACGCCATGCGTTGACGCGTGCCCATCAACCCAATCGCCACCGGAAAATCCTTGCCCGTGACGTTCTCAAACAAGAGCGCTGGACCGCCCGCCTTCATCACGCGGTCTGCAATCTCCGTGATCTCGAGGTCCGAGGTCACAGGCTCCTTGACCCGCACGAGTTGCCCCTTGTCCTCCAAGAATTTCACGAAAGCCTGCACATCGGCGTACATGCCCTGACTTTAGGCTCGAGAACCCAAACGGAGTAGGGGCGTCCATACGGTGCAAACGTGCTGCGCGCTCGAGTCAACACGCGGCAAACGTAGGGGCGAACGTCACGCTTTTGCGTGCATAGGCACGACGTGTTCGCCCGTGCAACGGCGGCTCGAGGATGGCGGGTGAAGCGTCCGGTCTCGAGTGATGCATGTGCCAGCCGATTCTCGAGGGACGCAAGTGCTGCTGGCGCAGCACCGGGCGTTGTGCCTTGCACACATGGGTGTGACGCATACCTCGCCCCTACGGTTGGTGCGGTGGTCGCACGGTGTGCCTCGAGCCATCCTCGAGATGCGGGCGATGCTCAAGGACGACTCGCGGTTGGGGTTGGCTAAGAGCTAAAAGCTCATTTCAAATCCTCCGGGTTCAGCCCATGCAAATCCGCTGGCACGAACATGCCGTCTTTGCGGATCAGTTCGTCGTCGAAGTAAATCTCACCGCCGCCGTACTCCGGCGTTTGGATGAAGACCATGTCCCAGTGCACGCTGCTGTTGTTGCCGTTGCCCGCTTCTTTGTAGGCTTGTCCGGGCGTGAAGTGGAAGCTGCCCGCGATTTTCTCGTCGAAGAGAATGTCCAGCATTGGGCGGGTGACATACGGGTTGAAGCCGATGGCGAACTCGCCGATGTACCGCGCGCCGGGGTCGGCGTCCAGGATTTCGTTCAAGCGCTTGGTGTCCGTGCTGCACGAGGCATTGACGATCTTGCCGTCTTTGAACTCCAAACGGATGCCTTCAAAACGCACGCCTTGGTACAGCGTCGGGGTGTTGTACTCGATGACGCCGTTGACACTCTCCAAGACCGGGCAAGAGTAGATCTCGCCGTCGGGGATGTTGCGTTCGCCGCTGCACGTGACCGCGCCGATGCCCTTGATGGAAAAGGTCAAATCCGTGTTCTTGCCGGTCAAGCGCACGCGATCCGCCTCGAGCATTCGTTTCTTCAAGGGCTGCTGCGCCGCGTGCATCTTGGCGTAATCCAAGGTGCAAACGTTGAAGTAAAAGTCCTCGAAGGCTTCCGTGCTCATCCCGGCGGCTTGGGCGAAGGCTGGGCTGGGGTAACGCAGCACGACCCAGCGCGTGTGGTTGACGCGGTAATCGTGCACGCCTTTCCAGAGGTGCTGCTGGTACAGCGCCATTTGCTCGCTGGGCACGTCGGACATCTCCAAGGCATTGAGCGACCCACGCATGCCGATGTAGGCGTCCATCTGCTGCATGCGGTTGGCTTCCCACGAAGTCCAGCGCTCCATCATCTCCTTGGAACCGTGCTTGTACAACGCGCGCAAGATGCGGGTGTTCTTGGTCTCAACGAACGGAATCGCGCCCGCCGCGACCACGCGCTCCACCAATGCCAGCACCGCGTCTTGTGGGATGTCGAACGCTTCGATCAGCACGCGGTCACCGGGTTGCAGCTTCGTGGAGTGCGCGACGAGCACGTCCGCCAATTTGGTCAAGCGTTGATCCATAGGACTGCATCATTGCCTGCGCTGAACTTTCCGTGCAGGCTCGAGGCGTACATTTGGGATGCTCGAGGCAGTGCGGGCACGCGCTCGACGCTCGAGTTTTGAACGAAGCCCGAGCGTTTGCTGTAGGGGCGTCCGGCCGGACGCCCCTACGCCGCTCACGAACCGAGCACTACACTGTGTGCCATGAGCGCGCCCACTGAAAACAAACCACAGAGAAAACAAAGCGTGGTGGCGTTTTTGCTGGCGAGCGCGGAGCGGATTGCCAAAGAAGCGCCTGCTGCTGATCTTGAAAAATTGCCCGAGGACGGGGCAAAGAATTTAGACCATTACCTGTACGGAGCGCCAAAGCGGTGATTTGCATGGATTTGCTGCTTGCACTGGTTTTGGTTTACCAATAAAAATCAATTGCAGTCGTGACCCTCCAGCGCGTTTCTGGCTCGAGACCCGCTAAAACGTTGTCCACTTCTGCGCTGACTTCGCGCTCTCCACCGTTTTCTCAATGAACCGCACGCCGCGCACGCCGTCCTCGAGCGTCGGAAAATCCCCCTCAAGCGGTTTCAACGCCCGGTTCTCGAGGCGGGCGTTGATGCTTTCCGCCACGCCGACGTAAACGTTGGCGAAGGCTTCGATGAACGCTTCGGGATGTCCGCTGGGCAAGCGGCTGGCTTTCTGCGCGGCGGCGCACAGGTACGCACTCCCGCGCGTCAAAATCTGGCGTGGTCCCTCGAGCGGTAAGAACTCGAGGGCGTTGGGTTCCTCTTGCCGCCAGGAGATGCTGCCCAAGGAACCGTGCACGCGCAGGCGCAGGTCGTTTTCGCTGCCGGTCTGAATCTGCGAGCAGTGCAGCACGCCTTTCGCGCCGCCTTTGAAGCGCAAGAGCATGTTCGCGTCGTCGTCCAAGACGCGTCCGGGCACGAAACTGGTCAGGTCGGCGCACAAGGCTTCGATCTCCAAGCCCGTCACGGCGTGCAAGAGGTTGTCGGCGTGCGTGCCGATGTCGCCGACCGCGCCGACGATGCCGCTGCGCGCGGGGTCAGAGCGCCACGCGGCTTGTTTGTGGTCGGTGTCCTCGAGTTTGGTCGCCAGCCAGCCTTGGCAGTATTCGACGACGACTTTGCGAATCTCGCCCAATGTGCCCGTGCGGACCATTTCTCGAGCATGGCGCACCATCGGGTAGCCCGTGTAATTGTGCGTGACGCCGAAAACGACGCCTGACTTTTTCACGGTCTCGAGCAAATCTTGGGCTTGTTCCATGTTCAGCACCAACGGCTTGTCGCAGACGACGTGGAAGCCAGCCGCCGCGAACGCCTTGGCGACCGGGTGGTGCACGTGGTTCGGGGTGACGATGCTGACCATTTGAATGCGTTCAGATTCCGGGAGCTTCAACTCACCCTCGAGCATCGCTTCCCATGACGGGTAGTTTCTCGAGTCCTCGAGACCCAACTCCCGCCCCGAAGCCTGTGCTCGAGCCGGTTCGCTCGAGAGTGCCCCTGCCGTAAACGCGTACATCGCGTCCAATGCCATCGCGTGGCGGTGCACCGCGCCGATGAACGCGCCTTGACCGCCGCCGACCATGCCGTAGCGAATTTTTTTCATGGGTGTGCCTCCAAGGTCTCGAGCACCTGCTGCGCAGGAACCGCGACGGCTTGCGCCGGGGTTTGGGCGGTGATCTCCAAAAACCGTTTGACCATTGTGTAACCGAGCGTGTACCCCGCCCAGCGCGGAATGCCTTTTTGTGCGTCGCCCGTGATGAACCAAGCGCGGTGGTCGTAGCGCGGCGCGTTGAACTCCGCGCGGGCAAGCCCGAGGATTGCGTCCACCTGCGCGGGCTCGAGGGCGCGGGCGTAGATCGGCGGCTGACCATCGCGGAACGGCCACTCAAAGCACTGCGCCAAGCCTTCGGTGACGAGTGCTTCCAGCAGCGTGCTTCCGTAGCCTGGGTCGCGCCAGCGTCGGGCGTGGTGCAACTCGTGGGCGAGCGTGGCACTCAGTTCCACCTCGAGCCCAGCCTCCAATGCACCCGAGCTTGGGTCCAGCCAAATTTGCACGAGGTGCGCGTCCGGGGCATACCCGCTGATGCCGGTCTCGGGAATCGTCCACGATGGGTTGTCGTAGAACACGATGTCCACGGCGTCCACGGGCATCAAGCCTTGGATGCGCTCGAGGGCGTGGTCGGTGACGCGTGTCAAACGTTCCAGCAGTGGCTCGAGGCGACCCGACGCGCGCAGCAGGTGAACTTGGATCATTTCTCGAACGCGGCGTCAAAAGCCCTGGCAGACGGTTTGAAATCCAACCGCTTGCAGAACGCGGCGCTTTCCGTCGCGCCGTGCACGCGGTCCATGCGGCTGTCCTCCCATTCGACGGACAACGGTCCGGTGTAGCCGATGTCGTTCAGCGCGACGATGATCTCTTCAAACCGGATGTCGCCGCGTCCGACGCTGCGGAAATCCCAGAATCGGCGGTGGTCGCCAAAATTCGTGTGTCCGCCGAACACGCCCGCCTCACCGTTGCCGTGCCCCCACCACACGTCCTTCATGTGGGCGTGGAAAATCCGGTCGGCGAACGTGCGGATGAACTTGACGTAATCCACGCCTTGATACCCCAGGTGGCTGGGGTCGTAGTTGAACCCGAAGCGCGGGTGGTGGTTCAGTGCCTCGAGCGCGCGCTGGGCAGACGCAATGTCGAAGGCGATCTCCGTGGGGTGCACCTCGAGCGCGAAGTTCACGTCGCAGGCTTCAAACACTTCCAGAATGTCGTGCCAGCGCCGGGCAAAGTCCGCGAAGCCCGCATCCCAGTACGCTTGGCTGGTCGGCGGGAAGGCGTAGAGGCTGTGCCAGACCGAAGAACCCGTGAAGCCGTTGACGACCTTGACCCCGAAGCGTTGCGCGGCGCGCGCCGTGTCCGCCATCTCGAGCGCGGCGCGGGCGCGCACGCCTTCTGGGTCGCCGTCACCCCAGACGTGGGCGGGCAGGATCGCCTGGTGGCGCTCGTCGATGCGGTCGCAGACGGCTTGCCCGACCAGGTGGTTGGAAATCGCCACGCATTGCAAGCCGTGCTCGTTGAGGATGCTGCGTTGGCGGGCGACGTACTCGGGGTCTTTGAGGGCGGCTTGCACGTCGAAGTGGTCGCCCCAACAGGCGAGTTCCAAACCGTCGTAGCCCATCGTTTTGGCGAGCGGCGCGAGTTCAGCGAGCGGCAGATCCGCCCATTGTCCGGTGAAGAGCGTCACGAGCCGCCCTGCGTGTCCCGCACTGTGTCCCGCGCCCATGCGTGGCTGCGTTGCCTGCGTCATGCGTGCCTCCTGTGGTGTGCGCGTGCATGATAGCGGGTTTGCAAGCGCGAGGCTCGAGGCGGCGCAGTGTTCCGAGGGGACACGCGAAGCGATGTCCAGGAAAGGAGCACCTTCGGGCACAAAAAAGGGACGGCACGTGCCGTCCCCAGGGCCAACAGGTGGCCTCGAGCCTTCAACCGCCCGTGTCCTCCTTGCGCATCGGCGCGTTCTCGCCTTCGGGGGGTGGGGGCACGACCGCGCGGTTGACTTGCTCCTCGGTGGCGCCCAACTCAGGCTTTTCGGTTTCGGCAACTTGGGGTTTCAGTTCCGTGGCTTGGTCGGCTCCCGTGTGGTCTTCCAAAACCGCCGTGGGTCCAACCTCAAGCGCCGCGTCGGTTTGCACGGCGCTGTCGAGTTTCTTGCCGTCCACGCGGATCGTCGTGTGCTCGTTCATCTCGTCGCGGCGTTCGGCGTCCAAGAGGTCTTCGCGCTCTTTGCGCGGCAAGGTGGCCAGGTTCGCATCTTTGGGGGGTTCGTTGTGGGTGTCCATGGGTGGGAGTGTGCGATTCGCGGCTGATTCGGACCTGAGTGTGGCACTCTGGGGTGCACGATTGCCGTGTGGCGCGCGTTTACAGCCGAAACTTCAGCTTGGGCTCAGCTTGCCTCGTGAAACTGCGTTTCAGGCGCGTTTGGCTTTGTGAACAGCGCGACAGAAAACCGGTTGGCGCGGTCTCTCGAGCCAGCGGTGTTGATCCAGGGGTGCTCGCGTTGACCACAGCCAGTCCTTCAGCCATGCCTTCGCCAACGCGCGCCCGCCGGGGCGTGCTGGCGTGGTGGAACGGCATCGATTTGGCGCGCAAGCTCGACATCGTCATCGTCGTCGTGCTGTTGCCGACGTTGATTGCCACCGCCTGGTTGGCGGCTGTCGCCAACGATGTCAGCCGAAAAACCGAAGTGGCGGCTGCTTACCGCAACACGGCGTTCGCGGTCTACGACCTCAAGGTGGCGATGCTCAACATGGAAACCGGGTATCGCGGGTACGCGCTGTCGGGTTCACGGCAGTTCTTGGAACCCTTTGAACAGGGGCGCGTGGATGCGCGCGTCGCACGGGCACGCTTGCGCGAGTTGAACACCTTCCCGCGCGAGGTCGAAGCCTTGATCGCGGACACCGTTGCTTTTGAAACTTGGGCAACATCCAGTGTGCAGCGGGTGACGGCGGGGCGGTCATTGCCGCTGGATTTGCAACGCACGTTGTTCACCGAGGGCAAGCGCCGCTTCGACACGCTGCGCACGGGCTTCGACGGGTTGAAGCAGCAGTCCTTGGACGGCTTCAACGGGGTGCGTTTGGACATCGTCGGCGGCATTGGCGTGTTGCAAGCCTTGCCGTGGGCGGCGTTCGCGCTGATTGTCCTGGGGGCGTTGGTGGTGCGCTTGGGGTTGCACAGGTTGATCTTGTTGCCCTTGCGCAAACTCGAGGGGGCGACGCAGCGCTTGGGTGATGGCGAGCCGCGCGTGGATTTGGTCGTGAACACCGACGACGAAATCGGGCGCTTGAACCAAACCTTCAACCGCACGAGCGCGCTCTTGGATCAGCGCACCCGCGAGTGGCAGCGCTCCAACCGCGACTTGGAGCAATTTGCGTACGTGGCTTCGCACGACCTGCAAGAACCGTTGCGGATGGTCTCGAGCTACGCGCAACTGCTGCAAAAGCGCTACCAAGGCAAGTTGGACGAGCGCGCCGACACCTACATTCACTACGCAGTAGACGGCGCGAACCGCATGCAGGCGCTCATTCAGGATTTGCTGCGCTACTCCAGGGCGGGGTCCCGACAAGCGCCGCTGGTGCCAGTGGACGCAGGCACGGTGGTCGCAGAGGTGCTCAACAGCTTGGAGCTGGCGGTGCAGGAGGTCGGCGCGGACATTCAGATCGGCGCGCTGCCAACGGTGTTGGCGGACCGCGTCCAGCTCAGTCAGGTGTTTCAAAACCTGATCGGCAATGCCCTGAAGTTCCGGCGCGAAGGCGTGCAACACACTGTACGGGTCAGTGCAGAGCGCGAGGGCGCACTGTGGCGCTTCGCGGTGGCGGACAACGGCATCGGCATTGCCCCAGAGTATTTCGAGCGCATTTTTGTCATCTTTCAGCGCCTCCACACCCGCGAGCAGTTCGCGGGCAGCGGCATCGGCTTGGCGATCTGCCAGCGCATCGTCGAACGGCACGGCGGGCGCATCTGGGTGACGAGCACCCCTGACATCGGCACGACCTTTTACTTCACCTTGCACGCTGCGGAAGGCGAATCCACATGAGCACAATTGAGATCCTTTTGGTCGAAGACAACCCCGGCGATGTCGAATTGACCCGCGAAGCCTTTATCGAAGGGCGCATCGGCAACCGCCTCAACGTCGCCAGGGACGGCGTCGAAGCCCTCGAGTACCTGCGCAGACAGGGTCAGTTCAAGAATGCGACCCGACCCGACATCGTGCTGCTGGACCTCAACCTGCCGCGCAAGAGCGGCTTAGAAGTGCTCTCTGAATTGAAGTTGGACCCTGACCTGCGCAGCATTCCCGTCGTTGTTTTGACGACTTCCAGGGACGAAGAGGACATCGCGCGCTCTTACCACGCCCACGCCAACTGCTACATCTCCAAGCCCGTGGACTTCGACAAGTTCATGGGCGTCGTGCGCTCCTTGGAATCCTTTTGGTTGACCGTCGTGCGCCTGCCCTCCAAGAGCGCGTGAAGAAATGACGACCCTGTGCGCATCCTCTTGATCGAAGACAACCCCGGCGACGCGCTGCTGGTGCAGTCGCACTTGGAGGACGCGGACGCCAGCCTGCACACCGAGCACGTCACGACGATGAAGGCGGCCGCCGAGATCCTCAGCCGCGAGCCCTTCGACGCGCTCTTGGTGGACTTGTCGCTGCCCGACACCCAGGGCTTGGAGACCGTGCGGCGCACGCAACCGTTTGGGTTGCCGGTGGTCGTGATGACCGGTTACGGCGACGAGGACACCGCGCTGAAAGCGGTGCAAGCCGGGGCGCAGGATTACCTGGTGAAGGGGCGCGCGCTCGGGGCTGACATCCTGCGCGCCCTGCGCTACGCCGTGGAACGCGACCGGTTGAAGCGCGAGTTGAGCCAAGCCCGCGAACGGGCGGAGTTGCTGTCTGCGCTGAGCGAAGCCGTGCAGGGGGCGCGTTCGCCGTTGGACATCTTTTCGTTGACCTCGAGCCGGATTGGTTCGGTGTTGCACCTGCACGGCACGAGTTTGTGGCACCAACCCGATCAGCACCTGCGCGCGCGCTGGACGACCGGGCACGGCGCGGACACGCTCAGTCCCCAGATCGAAGCGCGCGTCAACGCGGCACTCGAGCACGCAAAGGCGCACTACGACCCCTCAGGTTTCGCGGTGAAACCGGTGAGCGACGCGGCGCGCCAGACCATCGCGGCTCTGGTCGTCGTGCGCGACCCCGGCGCGTGGTCGCCCGAAGAGCAAGATCTCTTGAAGAGCGCGGCGGGGACGTTGGGCTTGGCATTGGAACGCGCGGATTTGATCTCGCGGTTGGAGACCAACAACGCCGATTTAGAGGTCAAGACCAGCATGGCGTTGGAAACCGCGCGCTTGGTCAGTTGGGAGTGGGACGTGGACAGCGGTCGGGTGACGATGTCCCCGAACGCCGTGGACGTGCTCGGTTGCGGCGTGGGCGAGTCGTACACGATCTCTGGCGGGCTCGCCTACATTCATCCCGACGATCTGGACCAGCACCAGCGCACGGTCAAGGCTGCGCTCGAGGCGCGCCGCTCTTACCGCTCCACGCTGCGTCTGTGGCACACGGAGCGCAAAGAGTACATCTGGACCGAGGAGTACGCCGTGGTGCGCAGTGCGCAACCGCTGGCGGTGAGCGGCGTGGTCCAAGACATCAACGACCGGCGCTTGGCTCAGGATGCTCTGGAAGCCAGTCAGGAGCGCTTGGAACTCGCGCTCTCGAGCGCGGGCATGGGCACCTGGGATTGGCAGTTGGAAAGCGGTGAAGTGCAATGGGGCGGCAACAGCGCCCCGATTTTTGGGTATCCGCTGAGCACCACCGCCGTGCCGCTCAACGAACTCTTGAACAAATCCATCCACCCCGAGGACCGCGCGCATTTCCAAGACGCGCTCAACCGCGCGCTCGAGGGCGAAGACTTGGACGTGGAGTTTCGCGTCGTCTGGCCAGACGGCGGCGTTCATTACGTGCTCTCACGCGGGCGCGCGGTGCGCGGAGACCGTGGGCAGAACGTCTCGATGACCGGCACGAACGTAGACCTCACCCAGATCAAACGCGCCGAGGTCGCCCTCAGGCGCGTCAACGAGACCCAGAAGCGCTTCGTCGGGGATGCCGCGCACGAGTTGCGCGCGCCACTGACCAGCATCCAAGGCAACCTGGGCTTGCTGCGGCGCTTTGAAAACATGGACCCCAGCGAGCGCCGCGCCGCCGTCGACGATGCGTACCTGGAAGCCTCGCGGTTGGGGCGCTTGGTCAGCGACATGCTGGCCCTGGCGCGCGGCGATGCGGGCGAAGGTTTGCGCCGCGAACCGTTGCGCTTCGACGAGATCGTCACCGACACCTTGCGCCGCAGCCAGCACCTCGCCGCGCAGCACCGCTTGGAACTCGAGCCGTTCGAGCAGTGCATGGTCGAAGGCGACCGCGACCGCCTGCGGCAACTGGTCTTGATTCTGCTGGAAAACGCGTTCAAGTACACACCGAGCGGCGGCTTGGTGCGCGTCTCGCTGACTTGCACGCCGGATTGGTTGACCTTGAAAGTCGCTGACAGCGGCGTCGGCATCGCCGAAGAGGACTTGCCGCACGTCTTCGAGCGCTTCTACCGCGCCGACAAGAGCCGCACGCGCGGCTCGGACCCCGGCGGCACGGGCTTGGGCTTGCCCATCGCGCAGTGGGTGGTCGCGCAGCACGGCGGCGAGATCAAGTTGGAAAGCACCTTGGGCGTGGGCACGACGGCCGTGTTGCGCCTGCCGATTATGCCCTGATTCGTGGGCGGTTGAACCGGCTGACCTCGAGGGAGTGGGCTCGAGGTCAACGCTCAAAATGGCGGCACACCCGAGCCAGTCTCGAGGCTTCGGTGGAGCGCGTTTGTTTTGATTGCAGCCGAGAACCACAGGGGCTCCGTCTCGAGTGCCCCATGTGCTTGGGGTCCTCAACGCTGCGTTTCTTGGAAACCCAGCGTTGCTTGAAAACCCAGCGCCACCTGGAAACCGGCGACTTGCGCAAACGGTTCAGTCGTCGCGGTGGCGACCCAAGCCTTCGCTGGGCAGCGGGTCGCTGGCCGGAAAACTTTCTTCCAACGCCTCGTCCAGCTCGGCTTCGCTGGCAGCGGGTTCAATCGGTTCGGGCGATGGTTGATCGGGTTGACCGTTCATGCGGGTGCACCTCCGGGTGAGGTTTGACTGGTGCTCGGCTCGAGCGTACTCCAAAATCGTGTTTGCTTGAACCCTGGCCGGATTTCGCACACGGTCACTCGTGGTGCTCATGTACAACTGAACCCATGCAGCCCTTGTCCAAACTCCTCGCCCTCGCCGCGCTGGTCGCCGCGTTCGCGGCGTGCAGTGCCGATCCCGCCACGAACAACCCCGTCGGGGTCGTCGTCCCGCCCACGGTCGGCGCGGACGGCACGTGGTCGAGCCCCACGACCTGGGGCGGTGAGGTGCCCAAGGACGGCGCGAACGTGGTCATTCCCGCGGGCAAAAAAATTGTGCTCGAGGGGACGACAGCGAATTTGAAGAGCTTGGTCATCGAAGGTGAACTCGTTGCGGGCGACAAAGACATTGCCATTACCAGCGGCAGCATTTTGGTCAAAGGCGGCAAGTTGACGATTGGCACGGCCGCCTACCCGTACCTGAAACGCGCGACGATCACGCTGACCGGCGCGAACACGGGCGCCGACAGTGCGGGGTGCGGCGAGAAATTCCTGTGCGTGACGATGAACGGCACGCTGTCGCTGTACGGCGAAGCCCGCGAAAGCTGGACGCGCATTCAAGGCACGCTTTCCAAAGGCGCGACCACGATGACCCTCTCGAGCCCCGTCAAATGGCGCGCGGGCGACCGCATCGTGATCGCCAGCACGGACTTCGACATGAACCAAGCCGAAGAGGTCACGGTCTCGAGCGCGGGTGGGACGACGCTGACGTTCGCGCCCGCGCTGAAGTACGCGCACTTCGGCGAAGTGCAAACCTTTGACGGCAAAAGCGTGGACTCGAGGGCAGAGGTCGCGCTGGTCAACCGCAACATCACCGTGCAAGGCGACGCCGCCTCGAGCACGGACGGCTTCGGCGGGCACATCATGGTCATGGGCGGGGGTGTCGCCAACGTCAGCGACGTGGAACTGACCCGCATGGGGCAGGAAGGCATCCTGAAGCGTTACGCGATTCACTACCACCTGCTTTTTGATGACGGCGCGAAATCCTCCATGACGCGGATGAGCATCCACCACACCTTCAACCGCTGCATGACGATCCACGGCACCAACAAACTCCAAATCAAGCAAAACACCTGTTACGACAACATCGGGCACGCGTTCTTCATCGAAGACGGTGCGGAAACCGAAAACCAGTTCATTGAGAATTTAGGACTGCTGACCCGAGCCCCGAAGCCCGGCAAAGCGGTGCTGAAAGCCGACGCGGAGAACGTCGCCACGTACTGGATCACGAACCCACGCAATACGTTTAGGGGCAACGTCGCCGCGGGTTCCGACGGCTTTGGGTACTGGTTCTCCATGCCCAACAATGTGGGCGGCGCGGTCGGCGCCGCACGTCCAAACGAATTCCCATCACCCTTGAGCGAGTGGAAAACGGATTTCGTGGACAACAGCGCGCACTCGAGCAGCGCCGGGTTCTTTCAAGACAACTGCTTAAAGGACGATGGCGGCACACAGACCTGCTACTACAACCCGATTCAGCAGCAAGCCGAAGCGCTGGGCGTGGACCCCAAACCCAGCGATGCACGGTTGCGCGTCACCTTTGGCAAGTTCACCGCGTACAAAACGGGTTTGGGGATCTGGAACCGCGCGTTCTACCAACGCTTCGAAGACGTGCGCTTGGCCGACAACGCCGAAGGCATGATTCTGGCCTGCAACGAATGCGAGGTGAACGGCGGCGTGATCGCCGGGGAGACCGCCAACAAAGGCAACCCCAAACCTGGGGAGCGTACAGGACCGTTCGGACATTCGCTGGTCAACCCTGGCGCCCGGGAATACGAGCAGCGCGTCGTGGGCTTTCGGTTCTACGACGAATCGGTGCATCTGAAAAACATCACGTTCGCCAGCTTCAAACCCGGCAAGCTCAGCGACGGCACGCCGCGCCCGGAAACCGCGGCAATCTCCTCCAACACCACCTACGCGGGCGGGCACACCACCCAGGGCATCCGTTTCGTGGACATGCCCGTGGGTGCACGGTTCGGTCGCGGGTACGGCGGCGGCCAATTCTCCTTCGAGGACCTGGACGGCAGCGTCGTCGGCTTCCCCGCAACCGTGCTCAACTACGGCGTGGGGTCCATGACCGGCAGCAATTGCAGCGTGCGCCCCGAGTGGAACTGGTACGGCAACGACCCCGCCACGGTCTGCCCACGCTCAGGAAACACCTACCGCTACGTGGACCTGTGGTGGTACGGCGTGGACGAATTCCCCGGCGGCAACGCGCCGCAAAGCGTGACCCGCACAGGCGGCGGCACGTTCACGCGCGATTACGAAGGGCGGTTGCGTTTTGACCTGAGCACGTCCGCCCGGATCACCTTCAAAAACGGCGCGATGAGCCCAGGCACGCGCTTGAACTTCGCGCACCTGCAACCGGGCGACGAGTTCAAATTGGAGATTCCGTACAACGCCAGCCCGGTGAGCGTTGTCTTTGGTGGGGCGTACTTCGGACCGCTACAAAACTTGAAGACGACGGTCAATCCAGCCTCGAGCCGGGGCGCGATGACCAGCAACACTTACTTTTACGATGCGGCGGCCAAGACGTTGTACCTGCAACTCAAACCGCATTACATGGATTACGCGTTCAACGAAGGGCAAGCCAACCTGACCATTCAGTGAGGGAAGCTTGGCGGCACACCCATGCTGTGCGTGTGAACCCCTATGGCGGTGTGCATTCCGGTTGTCCACATGTTGCTTTCCAGCCCAACATGCGCCCATCCTCCTTATTCCTCCATCTTTTTGCCGCGCGTTTCACTCGAACATGGTTGACCCGAAGTCAACCATGTTGCAATTTGTCGTAGGGGCGCAGCATGCTGCGCCCCTACGGGAGCACTGTGGTTTTTTTGCTTTAGTGCTTGAAGTGTCTCGAGCCCGTGAACACCATGCTCACGCCGAGTTCGTCGCACGCGGCGACGACTTCCGCGTCGCGCTTGGCGCCGCCCGGTTGCAGGATCGCTTTGACACCTGCCTTGGCAGCCAGGCGCACCACGTCGTCGAATGGAAAGAACGCTTCGCTCGCCAGCACCGATCCTTGCGCGCGTTCGCCCGCGTTTGCCACGGCGCGTTCGGCTGCCCAGATGCGGCTGACCGCACCTGCACCCAAACCGACGGTTACGCCGTCCTTCGCCAGCACCACGTTGTTGCTGCGCGCGTGTTTGGTGACGGAAAAAGCAAATTCCAAATCGCGCCATTCCTGTTCCGTGGGTTGGCGTTGCGTCACGACTTCCGGGCAGAGGTCGTTCCAGACACGCAGGTCGCGGTCTTGCACGAGGAAGCCACCAGCGATTTGCTTGTACTCGAGGAACCAGGGGCTTTGCGTGCCCGCGACAAGCACACGCAGGTCGGGTTTCTTGGCTTTAAACCACTCGAGCGCGTCGTCGTCCACCGCTGGCGCGATCAAAACCTCGAGGAACGTGCCCTTCGTGCTCTGCGCGACTGCCAGCGTGACAGGTCGGTTCAACGCGACGACGCCACCGAAAACGCTCAAGGTGTCCGCATCCCTGGCGCGCTCCCAGGCGGTTTGCGCGTCTGCGGCAAGCGCCACGCCACAGGGGTTGGCGTGCTTCACAGCGACGCAGGCGGGATCGTTGAATTCGCTCAACAGCGCCCAGGCAGCGTCGGCATCGGCGTAGTTGTTGAAGCCCATCGGCTTGCCTGCGACGACTTGCGCGTCCAGCACCGCCCCCTTCGCGTTTCCGTAGCGGTACAGACCCGCTTGCTGGTGCGGGTTCTCGCCGTAGCGCAAGGTGCCCAGTTTGCTCAGCTCGAGCGGAACTTGCGCGCCGAGCACTTCGCGGGTGAGGTGCGCGTTGATCGCGGCGTCGTAACTGGCGGTGTGGGCAAACGCTTTGGCGGCGAGCCGTTGGCGTCGCTCGAGGGCGTGCTCTGGCTTGCCGCCCGCGTTTGGGTGCGCCTCGAGATCCAAATCTTGCAGCACCTCGCCGTAATCGGCAGGGTCCACGACGACGGTGACGCGTGGGAAGTTCTTGGCGGCGGCGCGGATCATCGTTGGACCGCCGATGTCGATGTTCTCGAGCGCATCCTCGAGGGTGACGTGGTTGTCGGCAACCGTTTCGCGGAAGGGGTAGAGGTTCACGCACACCAGGTCTATCGCGCCGATGCCCAGCGATTCCAGTTCCTCGAGCTGGTCTTCACGCGCCAGAATGCCGCTGTGCACGCGCGGGTGCAGGGTTTTGACGCGTCCCCCCAACACTTCAGGGAAGCCCGTGAGTTCGCTGACGACCATGACCTTCAAACCCGCGCGCTCCAATGCGGCGTGCGTGCCACCCGTGGAGATCAATTCAAATCCGCGCTCGACCAATCCACGCGCGAACGTGTCCAAACCTGACTTGTCGCTGACACTGAGCAGTGCTTGTTTCTGTGCTCGTTTCATCTTGCCCCTCGCACAGACCCAGGCGGGCGGTCCTCGGTGCGTTTCTAACCGCGCGGCTTCCCCACGGAGTGCCCGTGCTGGTCGTGAACCGACCGCGTGTCGCCAGTCGCCGCGCCGAGGGTGATTCTAAAGCAACTCGAGCGGGCTGTTTTGCGGAGCCCTTGGGCGGTTTGGTGCGCAGCTCGGCAAGGGTGATGGCGCCGCGTAGCTCCAGCTGTTCGAGAGACATGACCTTCAGAGCGTGCCGTGACTGCGGGCATGTAAAGCGGTTACGAAACGCCGTTGAACTGGATGACAATGACAGACCGGTGACGCCTGACTAAAGCTTTGTGAAAGACGCAGCAAACTGGGATTGGGCAGGCGGCGCTTGACGAATCCTTTGCGGGTTGGTTAATGTCTTTGTAACCGATTACAAGAACATCAACGCGCTTCATTTTTAGCCCGCCCGTGGCTTCGTGCCACCTCGCGGGTGTCGCTCGAGGACCCTGACCGATGAGCAAAATCACCATCGCCCGCGTCGCCCAGGAAGCCGGTGTCTCCAAAGGCACGGTCTCGCGCGTGCTGAACGACCGCGCCGGGGTCAACGAAGAAACCCGCGCGCTCGTGCGCGGCGTCGTTGACCGCCTCGGGTACGTGCCCGATCCGGGCGCGCGACAACTCGCCCGGCGCGGACGGCACGTGATTGGACTGCTGCTGGACGACGACCTCAGGCGCGGGGGCACGTACTACGGTTTGCTGCGCGACGCTTTGGAAGAGCGCTTTCTGAACGAGGGCTACCACACGCTCGTCATCCCCACGGAGCGCAGCGACGCCCTGGACACGCCGCCCGACGGGGCGATCCTGCTGGGCGTGCACCTGGACGATCCGCGCCCGCGGCAATTGGAAGCACTCGGCATTCCGTTCTCGATGGTCGGGCGTTCGTTGGACGACACCGCGTGGGTGGACGTGGACAACGCGGGCGGTCTGCGCGAAGCCGTGCGTCACCTCGTCGCGCTGGGTCACAAACGCATCTTGCACATCACCGGGGCGCACACCGGTCAGGCGTCGGTGCTGCGGCTCGAGGGTTACCTGTCGGGCTTGCGCGACTCTGGACTCCCAGAGGACGGCGCGCTGATTTTCGACGGCGATTTCACCGCGCTGGGCGGTTACCGCGCCACGCGCCGCGCCCTCGAGCGGGGCGTTGAATTCACCGCGATCACCTGCGCCAGCGACGAGATGGCCCACGGTGCCATCTCTGCCCTGGAGGACGCCGGAATGCGCGTGCCGTGGGATGTCAGCGTCACCGGCTTCGACGACCTGCCCGTTGCCGGGCGCTTGGGTCTGACCACGGTGCGCCAACCGATCACCCAGATCGGTGAAGCGGCCGCAGAACTGCTCTTGGAGCGCATGGCGGGCAAACCCGTGCGCCACTGCTTGGTTCCCACTTCATTGATCGTGCGTGCCTCGAGCGCGGCGCTTGTTTCCACCACCGTTGCCCGCGACCGACATTGATCTTCTGCGTTCGTTGACGTTCGGCTTTTCGCCCTCTCGCAGACTTGAAGGAGTCACCATGAAGAAGTTAGTGGCATTTGGCATCATCGCCGCGGCGGGCCTGAGCGCGCTCGGGCTGAACGCGGCGCAAGGGCAGAACAACGTCATCACGATTGGCGGTTACGACGGCGCGACCGACACGGCCATCGTCGGCGAATTGATCAACAAGTACGTCAAGCCGAAGCTGGACGCCGACGGCGTAACCGTGCGCTACGTGCCCACGGCCGAGTTCGGCAAGACCATCGTCAACCAGCTCTCGGCTGGCACCGCGCCGGACCTCTTCTACTTGGAAGATTCCGCTGCGCAGAGCCTGATCTCCACGGGACGCGTGCTGCCCTTGAACGGCTTGGTCAACACGCGCGATTTCCTGCCCAGCTTGAATCGCCCCTTCTCCAAGGACGGCAAGCAATACGGCGTCGCCAAGGACTTCAACACCCTGGTGATGTACTACAACAAAGACCTCTTTGACCAAGCCAAAGTCGCTTACCCCGACAACAACGACACTTGGAACGATTTTGAAACCAAGATCACCAACGTTCAAAAAGCGCTCGGTCGCGGCTATTACGGCACCTGCTTCCCAGCGGAGTACGCCCGCTTCGGCGCATTCGCCGCTTCGACCGGCTGGAAGCCCATCCTAAGCGGCAACCGCACGATTCTGGACAACCGCTTCAAGGCAGCCTTCACGTGGTACACCGGATTGGTCAAGAAGGGCGTCGCGGCGAAGCCCGGTCAGGTCAACGCCGGTTGGGGCGGCGACTGCATCAAGGGCGGCAAGGTCGCCACGGCGTTCGAGGGTGGCTGGGCGCTCGGCTTCTTGCGCGACAACGCCCCGAACCTCAAGTACGGCACGGCGCTGATGCCCCTGGACCCGACCAGCAAAGCGCGCGGCAACTTGATCTACACGGTCGCGTGGGCGATCAACTCGCAAACCAAGAACCGCGCGGCGGCCATCAAGGTCTTGAACGCACTGACCAGTGTCGAAGCCCAGCAGTTCGTGCTGCGCAGCGGTCTGGCACTTCCAAGCCGCGTTTCCTTGCAAAGTGATCCGTACTTGAAAGGCACGAACCCGGAGCAAGTCGCCTTCGCCAACGTATTCCAAGGCGCGACCGGACCCAACGCGGTGTCGTTTGCCCCAGACCGCTTCGGTGGCGACTGGTACCGTCCGATTGACGAGGCGCTGAACGCCGTGATGGACGGTCAGAAGACCGTGGATCAAGCGATCAAGGACGCGCAAGCTCGCCTCAACACGGTGATGGGCAAGTAACACCCTTTGCACGCCGGGGTGAGGGCGCATTGTCCTCACCCCAAGGCATTTTCCTCCAAGGTGGCAAACGCCTTGGAGGGCAGCTCGAGAAGCAGTGTTGTGTCGGAACTGTTTGCTCACCATCCAACCATTCGAGGCTCGAGGGGACGAACTGCTCGAGGTCAACGTGAAAACCAGGGTGTGTTGAAAGGGCCTTATGAAAACGTCCACCAGGGAATCGGTCACGGCGTTCTGGTTTTTGCTGCCGTTTCTGATCGCGCTGAGCGTGTTCTTCGCGTACGCCTTTGGGCGCACGGTGCTTTTCAGCTTCACGAATTACAACCTCTTCAACCAAAACGATTTTGTGGGTTTGAAGAGTTACGCCGACACCTTCGCCGATCCCTTGTTTCTGACGGCGCTCGGGAACACCTTTGTTTTTTCGATCACGGTCACGGTTTTGCAAACCATCGGCGCGCTGCTGCTGGCAATTGTCTTAAATCAAAAATTGAGTGGCTTAGGCTTTTTTCGCACCGCCTATTATTTCCCAAGCATCGCCTCGAGTGCGGTGACGACGCTGATTTTTATTTGGCTGTTCAGGCCCACGGGCTTGATCAGTTACTTCGGCACCGTGATCAACAATTACGCGTGGTTGATCCTGGCATTTTTGGTGATCGTCGCTCTGGCACAGACCGCGCAGGTGTTCTTCGAGCGCTCGAGGAACTTGCCTGCGACGGCGATGGATCCCGCGTTGCTCGTCGTCAGCTTGATCGTGGGTTTGATCGGCGTGGCTGTCCTGAACGCCACGGGTGTGGTCACGGTCGGCAACGCCGACCCAACGCCGCTGACCTGGCTGTCGTCGAGAGAAAAGATTCTGGGCTTTCTGCCCTATCCGCTCGCCGTCATCATCGTGATGAACACGTTCACAACGATTCCCACGCTGATGCTGACCTTTTTGGCGGGTTTGCAAGGCATCAGCAACAGCGTTTACGAAGCGGCCAGCATCGACGGCGCCAACCCGATTCAGCAGATGCTTTACATCACCGTGCCGATGTTGCGCCCCGTGACCTTTTACGTGGTCACGGTCAGCATCATTGGGACGCTGCAAATGTTTGACCAAGCGGCGATGCTGGACGGCACGGCACCGTTGGAGGGCACGATCACGCTGGCATACTACGTTTACAACGCGATCTTCCGCGGTTCAGGGGACGCCTTGGTCGGCGTCGCCAGCGCGGCAGCGATCATCTTGGCGCTGTTGACCTTGGCGGTCGTGCAAATTCAGCGTCGTTTCTTCGTGGGCGACGAGGGGGCCGGACGATGAGCGCAATCACGAGCCGAGCCGTGCGCGTCGGCGGCAAAGAGGTTACGCCGGCGTGGGTGATGCGCCGCCGCTGGAGTTACGCGGCGCTGATTTACACCGTGCTGATCTTTTTTGCGATCTTCTTCATGGGACCGCTGTTGATGGCGGCGCTTTCGAGCCTCAAGGTGGACCCGCTCGAGTACCCGCCGCGCGTGTACTTTGAAGAGTTGCGGCCGCGCAACTGGGCGGCCGCGTGGTCGCTGGGCTCGCAAGGCAGCGGCAACCCGTGGACGGGCGGATTGACGCCGGGACGTTCGCTTGACTACTACGCCGAATACGTCGTGCCAGAAAGCGTGCTCGCGGCGGGCGCGACCCCGGCAGCGCTCAGTGTCAACGTGCCGCGCTTGCGCCCTGGTGCGGGTGCGTTGGCTCTGGGCGATTTCGTGTACGCCGCCGATTACACCCAGATCACCGGGCTGAAAGTTGCCGGTGTCACACCCGCCCAGATGCCCGATGGCAAACCCGCGCAACGCGTGCGCTACGAGTGGCAGGTCTCTTACCCAGCGAACGCCAAGAACGTGGACGACCCAAACAAGCCCGCACCGAAGATTGAGCGCGTCCCGATGACCTTCGAAGCTGAACGCGGCTACGTGTTCACCTCGAGCACCCTCGACCCTTCCAGGCGCGAGAACCCGCAAGCGGCGACGGCGGAGTTTCCGTACGCGTACCCAAAGATTCTCAGCTTCATCAACGCCGTGCCTGGTTTCGGCAATTACCTGTTCAGGAATTACTTCAGAATCTTCGAAGAGGCGCGCTCGCAGACAACTGGACGACCGTTTTTCGGACAGTGGATTTTGAACAGCACATTCTTGGTGATCCTCAACACCCTCAGCACACTGGTTTTTGCCAGCATGGCCGGTTACGCAATGGCGCGCTTGCAATTCTGGGGCAAGGCCGCGTTGTTCTTGCTGGTGTTGTTCGTCATGACCGTGCCCAACCAAGTCTTGTTCATCAGCAATTACTTGGTGCTGCGCGACCTGGGCTTGTTGAACACGATTGTCGGCGTGTGGTTGGTGCTGCCGTTCGTCGCCGCTGGAAACGTGTTCTTCATGAAACAGTTCTTTGAAACACTGCCCAGGGAACTCGAGGAAGCTGCCAAGATTGACGGTGCGACCCCGTTCCAAACCTTTTTTAAGGTGATCCTGCCGCTGACCACGCCTGCCTTGGGGGCACTGACGATCTTGACCGCACAAGGCACCTGGAACCAGTACTTCTGGTCGCTGATCGTCTTGACCAGCCCGCAAGACAACTTCACCTTGCCGATTGGTCTCAACAGCTTCAACCGCTTGTACGGCAACGCGGGCGATTACGGTCTGATCCTTGCCGGGGCCATCGTCAGTGCGATTCCTGTGATCGTGCTGTTCAGCGTGTTCCAACGCTACTTCGTGGCAAGTGCCGCGACGAGCGGAGGAAAAGAATAGCCGTTCGCCACACCCAAACCCCTTGACCCGGTTTGCTCGAGATTTCGATATCCTCCGTGCAGTAGGCTTGACCTCGAGACCGTGCGCTCGAGCACCCCGTTCAAACGTCGCTCCCCTCGATCTTTTCATCCCATGTTCTCGAGGTTCACGTTTTCCCCTCGAGAGACCGTGTTCAGGAACTCTTGCCGAAATTGACATCGCCACAGCTTCTAGCCAGGGGCTAGGGGCTAGAAGCCAGGAGCTTGCCCTTGCGTCTCAAAGAAAACAACATGTACCTCGTCGCAGACGAGCGCGGTCAGATCACCGGCGGCGAGAACGGCTTGTACGTCGGTGACACGCGCTTCGTCTCGCATTTGGAGTGGCGCATCGGTGGCGAGGCGCCCACCATTTTGTCCACGCACAGTCCAGAACCGTTTCGGTTCTCGCAGCACGCCACCGAGCCGGGTTTGGGGGTGTCGCAACGGCTCGAGGTGCGGCGCAAGGGTTGGTTGTCGGGCGCGGTGTACAGCGAAAGTTTGCGGGTGCGTCCGTTCGGGGACCCAAACGTGCCCAGCCCTTCGCAGCGCAAGCAGCTCGACATCAGCCGATTGGAGCTTTTGCTGGACGCCGATTTCAGCGACATGTTCGAGGTTCGCGGGTTGCCGCGCATCGCGCGCAACACACCCATCACAGAACTCGAGGATGGCTTCCGCTACGTCTACGACGGGCAAGATGGTGTGCGTCGCGCGCTCGACGTGACCGTTTCACCGATGGGCACGGTTTCACGGGTGACGCTCAAAGACGCCTTGCAGAACGCGCCGGTGACGTTTGACAACGAGAGCAACAACCTCGGCGATCAATTGGAGGATGTCAGCACGCCGCGCCAAGGCATCAGCATCAACTGGACGATTCCCGCCGGGGAGACCTTGGAGATCACGGTGTCCGTGCGCCCGAGCAGCAGCGACCACACGTTGCGCGACACGGCGCTGGACAACCTCCACGCCCAGTACACCGATTGGCGCGCGCAGAGCCGCGTGTTCGTGCAGAACACGTTGATTCAGCGCGTCTTCGACCGCTCGAGCGAGGACCTGCGCGCGCTCCTCTTCGACACGCCGCAGGGCGCGTTTCCGGCCGCGGGCATGCCGTGGTTCTGCACGCCGTTCGGTCGTGACTCGGTGATCGTCTCGCTGATGACGCTGCCGTGGTACCCGGAGATCGCCCAAGGCACGTTGCGCTATTTGGCGGCGCACCAGGGCAAGGTGCTGAACCAAAAGAACCTCGAGGCTCCGGGCAAGATCTTGCACGAGCAGCGCGATGGCGAAGCCAGCCGCACGGGGCGCACGCCGTTCCAAACGTATTACGGCAGCGTGGACGCGACGCCATTGTGGGTCTGCTTGCTGGCGGATTACTTGGACTGGACCGACGACTTGCGCACCGTGCGCGAACTCGAGCCGAACCTGCGTGCTGCCCTCGAGTGGATGTCGTCCGCCGACGCCGACCCCGACGGGGACGGGTTCATTGAATACTCGCCGCACGCGGGCGGCATCACCAACCAGGTTTGGAAGGACTCGGGCGACAGCACGTTTTCAGAAGACGGCAGTGATCTGGAAGCGCCGGTGGCGGTCGTGGAGGTGCAAGCCTACGCCCACCGTGCGCTGTTGGGCGCAGCGAGGGTGTACCGCGCGCTGGAGGACGAGGCTCGGGCGGTTGACCTCGAGGGCAAAGCCCAGGCACTCAAGGAGAAGTTCCAAGCCGCGTTCTGGCTCGAGGATTTGAAAACGCTCGCGCACGCCTTGGATGCCAAGAAGCAACCCGCGCGCGTGGTCGTCTCCAACGCTGGGCACGCGCTCTGGGCGGGTGTGGTCAGCGACGCGCAGGCCAGGGACATCGCGGAGACCTTGTTCGGTGTTGATGCGTGGAGCGGTTGGGGCATTCGCACGCTGGCGCAAGGGCAACTGCGCTTCAATCCGGTGTCGTACCACAACGGCTCGGTGTGGCCGCACGACAATGCGCTGATCGCGCTGGGCTTGGCGCGCTACGGACTCTTTGAACACGTCAAGAAACTCGCCCGCGCGCAGCTCGAGGCGGCGGCGTTGATGCCCGACGCGCGATTGGCAGAGTTGTTCGCGGGCTTTGCCCGCGAGCGCACGCCCGGCTTGCCCGCGAACCCGCCCGTGCCCTATCCCGCCGCGTGCCACCCGCAAGCCTGGGATGCCGCCGCGCCCTACGCGCTGCTGTGGGCGGCCCTGGGGTTCACCGCGCACGAACCAGGCTCTGGAACAGGTCTGCCCGAGGACTGGGGCGAGGTGCGGGTGAGTGTCACGCGCGGCGCGGCGGTGCTCGAGGCGAGCAGCCCCGAAGCGCAGCCGTAAATTTTTTTGCTAAGATTCGTAAACGCTTACAATTCCTGTTCCACCGAGGTCCCACCGTGATGTCCGTTGCCTTGACCCCCGAACAACGCGTTCTCTTAACGCACCTCGAGTCGCACGTCCCCAACGACCTGCCCGAGCGCGCGACGTTCCTGCTGCGCTTGGAACGGTACCTGCCCGAGCTTCTCGAGGGGTTCACCATCATCTACCCGCAACCGGGTGCCTTGGAAAAGTTGCTCGAGACGATGGTGAAAAACCACCGCGAACGCAGCGCGTACCTGCGGCGTTTGGACGAAGCGCGCCTGCTCACGCCCGACTGGTTCCAACGCCCGGACACCATCGCCTACGTCGCCTACACCGAACGCTTCGCGGGCAACCTGAACGGCGTTTTGGAGCGACTGCCGTATTTGAAAGCCCTCGAGGTCAAATACCTGCACCTGATGCCCTTTTTAAAACCGCGCCCCGCCCCGCACGATGGCGGCTACGCGGTGATGGATTACCGCGCGGTGCGCGAAGACCTTGGCACGATTGCTGACCTCGAGCGGCTGACGGGTGCGCTGCACGGGCACGGCATCAGCCTGTGCTGCGATCTGGTGCTCAACCACGTCGCCCAGGAGCACGACTGGGCGGTGCGCGCCCGCGCGGGCGACGCGAAGTACCAGCGCTACTTCTACATGTACCCGGACCGCCTCGAGCCTGACGCGTTCGAACGCACGCTGCCCGAGGTCTTCCCCGACCTCGCTCCCGGCAATTTCACCTGGGACGAGAGCAGCCAGCGTTGGGTCTGGACGACGTTCAACACCTGGCAATGGGACGTGAACTGGACGAATCCTGAGGTCTTCCTCGAGTTTCTGGACATCATCTTGTGGCTCGCCAACCGGGGCGTGGACATCTTCCGTTTGGACGCCATCGCCTTCATCTGGAAGCAATTGGGCACGAACTGCCAGAACCTCCCCGAAGTGCACAGCATCACCCAAGCCCTGCGCGCCGCTGTTCGCATCGTCTGCCCCGCCGTCGTCTTCAAAGCCGAAGCCATCGTCGCCCCCGGCGATCTGATCCATTACCTCGGGCGCGGCACGCACCACGGCAAAGTCAGCGACACCGCGTACCACAACAGCCTGATGGTGCAAATCTGGAGCAGCTTCGCCAGCCGCGACACGCGCCTGATCGCGCACGCCCTCAAAAACTTCCCGCCCAAGCCCAGCAGCACCGCCTGGAACACGTACCTGCGCTGCCACGACGACATCGGCTGGGCGATAGACGACAATGACGCTGCCGCGGTTGGACTGGGCGGCGAAGCGCACCGCCGATTCCTCAGCGATTACTACAGCGGCGATTTCCCCGGCACGCACGCCCGAGGGCTCGTCTTTCAGGAGAACAAACGCACCGGAGACCGCCGCATCTGCGGTTCAGGCGCGAGTTTGGCTGGGCTCGAGGTGGCGCTGGAAAACGGCGATGCTCGAGGGGTGCACTTGAGCGTGGAGCGCTTGCTCTTGGGGCACGCGCTGGTCTTGGGGTACGGCGGCATTCCGCTCTTGTATATGGGCGACGAACTGGCGCTCCTCAACGATTACCGCTACACCGACGAGCCTGAGCACGCCGCCGACAACCGCTGGGTGCACCGCCCCGCAATGCCCTGGGACTTGGCGCACGACGCCCTGGAGGGACGCGCACCCGAGCACACGCAACGCATGTTCGACGGGGTGCGTCAGTTGATCGAAGCGCGCAACCGCACGCCGCACCTGCACGCCGAAACCGACACCACGATCCTCGAGCTTGGCAACAACCAAGTTTTCGCCTACGCGCGATTGCACCCGCTCGGGGCGCTCGTCGGCGTGTACAACTTCTCCGAGACCGCGCAGTGGATCAAGGCAGATGCGTTGCTCGAGCACGGAATCGTGCAGCCGATAGACGCGATCACAGACCGACGGCTCGAGGTGCAAGACGGTGGAATCTGGCTCGAGCCTTACGCGCGGTTATGGGTGCGAAACGCGGTGTAAAGCGCCGTGCGCGTGGTCTCGAGTTTTCGGCTGAATTGACTGGGACGCAAGTGCGGCTTACGCCGCACCGGGCGAAGCGCCGGAAAGCCCCTACGAAAAACAGTGGTGACCGCGCGGTCTCGAGCCGTTGCCCTTGAAGTTGCCTCTTCCTATGGGGAGAGGCCGCGCGCAGCGCGGGTGAGGGAGGCGTCGTGCCCATGCACGCAAGGCGTGACGCGCAGCGAGTTGCCCTTGACGTTTGGGCGTCTCGAGAAACCCAGATTTCCTCGAGCGTGTGGCTTTTCACCCGTTGCACAGGGCGAACACAAGGTTCGCCCCTACGAGAAAATGTTGTGGTTGTGGTGCCATTGCATCTCGAGACCCAGTTTTCCTCGAGCATGTGGTCTTGCCACCGTCGCACGGGGCGGGCACGGGGACCCGCCCCTACGAAAATGACGTTCAACCGTTGCACCTCGAGACCCGGATTTTCCTCGAGTGCGTGGTCTTTTCGCTGTCGCACAGGGCGAACACGTCGTGCGTCGAACCTTTGTTCGCATGTGCGAAACGCACGCATGGGCGTGACGTTCGCCCCTACGACGCGTGGTTTTCGTGTGGCTCGAGGTTCAGCGTTTTAGCATCAACCTCAATGGCTGTTGATCCGTGCAGCACGCCAAAATCCGTTCATCTTCAACGCTCGAGCGTGTGCGAACGTAGAGTGTTGACAAAACGGGCGGACACTGTTACGTTAGTCACGTAATTTAAAGTTCAGCTTTCGCCCGCAACGCAACCCATTCCCTTTCGCAAAGCGAGACACGCCATGACCGATTGGACCGCTGAACGCATCCTCGCCCTCGCCCCCGACGCTGGCAGCGCCTCGAGCGGCAAAGGGCTCTCCACCCGCAAAAGCTGGCTCAACGTGCAACGCCAAGGCACCGTGCTTTGGGGTGAATGCCAAGGCAGCGGTAAGCACCCGTACCAAACGCGTTTGGACACGTCGGAACCCGCGTTCAAATGCACCTGCCCGAGCCGCAAATTTCCCTGCAAACACGGCTTGGGCTTGTTTCTGCTGTACGCCGCCAAACCCGCCGACTTCGCGGAAACCACGCCGCCCGGCTGGGTCACGGAATGGTTGGAAAGCCGCCAGAACCGCGCGGAGAAAAAAGCGGAGAAGGCAGAAAAAGCCGCCAGCGCGCCGCCCGACCCCAAAGCGCAGGAGAAACGCGCCGCTGCGCGCGACAAAAAAGTGCGCGCGGGGCTCGAGGAACTCTCCCTCTTCACGCGCGACCTGATCCGCACCGGCATCGCGGGCGCGCAAAGCAAAGGCTACACGTACTGGGAAACGGCAGCCGCGCGCCTCGTGGACGCGCAAGCCCCCGGCTTGGCTCGAGCCATGCGCGAAATTCCCGCGTTGCTCACCCGCGACGACTGGCAAGCGCGGCTCTTGGAGCAACTTGGACAGGTGCACCTCGCCATCCAAGCTTACGGCAGGCTCGAGACCTTGCCTGAAAGCACGCGCGCCGACGTGCGCGCTCAGATTGGCTTTCCAACCGCCAGCGAAGAGGTGCTGGCGCAACCCGGCATTGCAGACACCTGGCAGGTCGTCGCGCAGAGCTTGGAGCAAGAAGACCGCCTGCGCGCCCGCCGCACGTGGCTGCTGGGCGAAGGGAGCAGCACCACCGCGCTCGTGCTCGAGTTCGGCGTGCCGCAAGCCCCGCTGCCCGTGGGCTTACCCGTTGGCTCGAGGTTCATGGGTGAACTTGCGTTTTACCCCGGCAACGCGTCGTTGCGCGCCCTCGTCAAAGGCGAAGCCAAAATCAGCGGTGACATCACCGCCACTCGAGGCTCGAGCGTCGAAGAGAGCTTGAACGCCTTCGCGCACAGTGTCGCGCGCAACCCCTGGCTCGAGCGCACGTTGTTCAGCTTGGACAACGCCACGCTGCACCCAGAAGATTTCGTCCGAGACCCGAGCGGCGCGGTGCTGCGCGTAGACCCGAGGTTCAAACTGAAATGGGAATGGCTCGCGGTCACGGGCGGGCACGCGGCGACGGTGCTGGGCGAATGGAACGGTGAGGTGTTCATGCCCTTGGCAGTCGTGCACGGCGGGGTGTTTCACAACTTTGCGTTCGACGGGGTGACGACATGAAGATGGACTACCCAACCGTAGGGGCGTCGTGCCCATGCACGCAAGGCGTGACGCCAGCCTCGCCCCTACGACGCCCAAGCCCCGAGCATAAGCTCGTCTCGAGGCTGCCATGAACGACCTCGAGACGATCATCGCCACCGCCCTGATCGGCACGGAACGCCAAGCCTTGCCACCGCTGACCCTCGAGCCGAACCTGACCGCAGACTCGAGGGAAGCCGCGCTGTTGTCCGCTTCCGCGCTCGTTGGCGCGTACCGCCGCGCGGGATTCAGCGCGCAGACCTCGAGCCTGCCCCTCGAGCCGAGCGGTGCGGACGGCAAACCGGAGTTGACGCCCGCGATGCGCGATTTGATGCAACGCGTGCTCGGGCACAGCGATTTGTTCGAGGAATTCCTGGGCTTGGTCGCGCAAAAGGGGTTCCGCTTCGCGCACCGCGACCTGCCGCTGATGCTGGACAACGGACGGCAAAGCACGCACCTGCGCCCGTTCATCGCGCCGCTGTTGGACGCCCGGGGTCGCTGGCTGGCAAGCGTCAACAAGCATTGGTCGTGGGCGACGGGCAACACCGAATCCATTGAAGATGCGGTCTCGAGTTTTGAAATCGGCAGCAAGAGCGCCCGAGCGTTGGCATTCCAAACGATCCGTGCTGCGGACGCCAACCGCGCCCGCGCGCTGCTCGAGACGACGTGGAAGCAGGACGCCGCGCCGGAACGCAAGGAATTCATCGCACTGCTCGAGACCAATTTGAGCGACGCCGACGAGCCCTTCCTCGAGACTGCGTTAGCAACCGACCGCAGCAGCGACGTGCGCGACACGGCAGCCGAACTGTTGGCGAAACTCCCCGGCAGTGCCTTCAACGCCCGCATGAAAGACCGCCTGCGCCCAATCCTGCGCGTCACCAAACCCAAGGCGAAAAATATCTTGGAGAAAGTCAAAGACGGCGTTCAAGAAGCCCTCGGGAGCACCAACGCCCGCCTCGAGATTGAACTGCCCGAAAGCTTCGACCCCGACTGGGCAAAGGACGGCATTCAAGAAAAAGTTCCGCAGGGCACGGGACAAAAGCAATACTGGGTGCAACAACTGATGCGCTACGCGACGCTGCCGATGCTCGAGGAACTGACCGGCATGGACGCGGTGACGCTCTTGAAGAACACGCACAAGGACTGGAAAGGCTTCGTGCAAACGGCGGTGATGAACGCGTTGAACAACACGCCCAGCCCTGACCTCGTGAAGCGCATGATCGCTTACGACTTCACGCTGCTGCGCGGCAGCGACGCGTTTGCGGTGCTCGAGCCCAAGTTCTTGGAAGACCTCGCGCGACAACGCACGCTCAACCCCCAGAACACCGATCTCACACTGCTGGAAGCGCACCGCAACCCGTGGAGCCCAGCGTTCTGGAACGACACCCTCGAGTGGATGGCAACGCAAATCGAACGCGTGCAAAACGGCGGACTCAACGGGTACTTCTACGGCTTCTCAACGGTCGTCACCCGCACCACACCGCTCGAGCGCATCCCTGTTGTCCTGAACGGCAGCAAAGACCTGCCGAAGTGGACCGCGATGCTGAACGCCTTGGAGCAACCCGCCGACAAAAAACAGAAAAACGCCTGGTACTGGGAATACACGCAACGCGAAGTGAAAACCCTGCTCGAGACGCTACGGTTGCGTTTAGAGATGCACGAAGTCATGCGTTAAACCGCACACCCCTCGAGACCCGTCCGCGACAAAGGAGCCACCCATGAGCGAAGTCCAACGCCAACACGCCGAAATCCAATTCCGCACCGAACTCGAGGCACTGCAAAAGAACGACAAGCACGCCCGTCCCCCGATGTGGCAACTCTCGCCGCAAGCGGTGGTCACGTACCTGATGGGCGGCACGGCAGGCAAGCTCGAGATCACACCGAAGTACATCGGCAACCGCCGCTTGATGGAAATTGCCGTGGCGACGCTCGCCACCGACCGCGCGCTCTTGCTGTTGGGCGTGCCCGGAACCGCGAAAAGCTGGGTCAGCGAACACATCAGCGCTGCCGTCAGCGGCGACAGCACGATGATCGTCCAGGGCACCGCCGGGACGAGCGAAGAAGCCATCCGCTACGGCTGGAATTACGCGCTGCTCTTAAGCGAAGGACCAAGCCTCAAGGCATTGGTGCAAAGCCCGATCATGCGCGCGATGGAACACGGCAAAATCGCACGCTTGGAGGAGTTGACCCGAGTGCCCAGCGACGTGCAAGACACGCTCATCACGGTCCTGAGCGAAAAAACCCTGCCCGTCCCCGAACTCAACACGCAAGTTCAAGCCACCAAAGGCTTCAACCTGATCGCCACCGCCAACAACCACGACCGGGGCGTCAGCGAACTCTCGAGCGCCTTGAAACGCCGCTTCAACACCGTCGTCCTGCCCGTGCCCGACAGTTTGGCGGATGAAGTCAACATCGTCCAGACTCGAGTCGCCTCTCTGGGCAAAGCCCTCGAGATTCCCGCACAGCCCCCGGCATTAGAAGAGATCCAACGCGTCGTCACCATCTTCCGCGAGTTGCGCGAAGGCGTCACCGCCGACGGCAAAACCAAAGTGAAAACGCCCTCGGGCACGATGAGCACCGCCGAAGCCATCGGCGTCCTCAACCAAGGACTCGCGCTCGCCGCACACTTCGGAGACGGCGCACTCAACGCCAGCGACATCGCCTCGAGCCTGATCGGAGCCGTCATCAAAGACCCCGTGCAAGACAAAGTGGTCTGGCTCGAGTACCTGGAAACCGTCGTCAAAGAACGCAACGGATGGAAAGACATTTACCGAGCGTGCCGGGAAATCAGCTAACGGGAACGCGATCATGGACAAACACCACCGCAACAGCACACGGTTACGCACCTTCGATTACGCCTCGAGTGGCGCGTATTTCATCACCTCATGCGCGCACCAGCGCGAATGCACGTTTGGGCAGGTGCTCGAGGGACGCATGGAATGCAACGACGTGGGAAACATCATTCTCGAGACGTGGAATGCCATTCCAGGGCATTTCTCGAGCGTCACATTGGACGAATTCGTTGTTATGCCCAACCACATTCACGGAATTGTGCAGATTGGCTACGGACCCGCCGTAGGGGCGCAGCATGCTGCGCCCCTACACGGTGCGGTGCCTCGCTCGAACGTCGCACCGGGTTCGTTGGGCGCAATCGTTCGATCATTCAAATCCGCCGTCACCAAACGCATCAACGATTCTCGAGGCACACCGGGTCTGCCCGTCTGGCAACGCAATTACCACGACCGCGTAATCCGTGATGACCGCGAGTTGAACGCCGTGCGCGATTACATCGCATCCAACCCCGCAAATTGGTCGCGTGATCTCGAGGCAACCACGGATCTCGAGTTGCACGAATTTGCTTTTCAAAGAAACGCGGTGATGGCGTGAGCGTGCACGTGTTTGGCATTCGGCACCACGGTCCGGGCAGCGCGCGGAGCTTGGAGGTGGCGCTCGCGGAGTTGCAACCGGATTGCGTGCTCATTGAGGGTCCGCCCGATGCGGACGGCGTGATTGCACTGGCGGGCAGCCTCGAGATGAAACCGCCCGTGGCGTTGTTGGTGTACGCATCGGATGATCCGTCGAAGTCCGTGTTCTATCCGTTTGCGGCGTTCAGCCCGGAGTGGACGGCGATGCGGTTTGCATTGGCGCAAAAAACGCCAGTGCGGTTCATGGATTTGCCGCAGGCGTACCAATTGCTCGAGGATGAACCCAAAGCCGAACTGGAACCGGAAACCCTCGAGTTGACGCCCGAAGCGGTGGAGGAAAAACTCGAGGCTCCGCTCGAGAACGATCCAGCGATGGACCCACTTGGTTTCTTGGCGAAGGTCGCGGGGTTCTCCGATGGCGAGCGGTACTGGGAATACCTCGTGGAGTCTCGAGGTTCGGCGCGCGGCGTGTTTCCAGGCATCGTGGAGGCGATGCGTGCCCTGCGCGACGAGAGCACACGTCTGGCAACCGTAGGGGCGAGGTTCACCTCGCCCACCCCGCCCAATGCGGACGCTGTGCGCGAAGAACGGCGCGAAGCATTCATGCGCCAAACAATTCGCGCGGCACTCGAGGACAAGTTCAAAAAGATTGCCGTGGTCTGCGGCGCGTGGCACTCGCCCGTGTTGGATGTCTCGAGCAGCGCGGTTCCGAGCGCGAAAGACGACGCCAAAACGCTCGAGGGGATGAAAAAGGCGAAGGTCACGGCGACGTGGGTTCCGTGGTCGCACGGGCTCCTCGCGCGCTCGAGCGGGTACGGCGCGGGCGTGGACAGCCCCGGTTGGTACACGCATTTATTCGACCACGCGCATTTGGACTCGAGGGGCGTAACCGTGCACTGGATGACGCGCGTGGCGCGTTTGCTGCGCGGCAAGGATTTGGATGCCTCGAGCGCAAGCGTGATCGAAAGCGTGCGCCTCGCGGAATCGCTGGCGGCGCTGCGCGGTTTGCCCTTGCCGGGTCTGCTCGAGGTCACGGAGTCGGCCCGAGCGTTGTTCTGCTGGGACAGCGACGCGCCGATGCAACTCATTCAGCGCGAGTTGATCGTCAACGAAGCCTTGGGCGGCGTCCCGCCGGAGACGCCCGCCGTGCCGTTGCAACGCGATTTCGAGGCTTCGGTGAAGAGTTTGCGCTTAAAGCTTGACGCGGGCGTGCAGGACATTGATTTGGACTTGCGCGAAGGGTCCGGGTTGGCGAAATCGCAGTTCCTGCACCGGCTGGCGCTCCTCGGCGTGAAGTGGGGCGCGCTGATGGGCAATCGCGGCACGGGCACGTTCCGCGAGGCGTGGCAACTGAAATGGGAACCCGCGTTCTCCGTGCGTTTGATCGAAGTCTCGAGGTACGGCGCGACGGTGGAAGCAGCCTCTCAAAACTTGGTCATGGAGATTGCTCGAGGGACGCCGACGTTGCCGCAACTGAGTGGCTTGTTAGACGCCACAATGCTCGCGGCGCTGCCGAGCGCGACCGACGAAATCTTGCGCCGACTCGAGGTCTTGAGCGCCACCTCGAGCGACGTGGCGCACCTCTGCGAAGCCCTGCCGCCCTTGGTGCGCGTCGCGCGCTACGGCAACGTGCGCCAGACCGATGCGGGCGTGGTCAAGCGCGTCATCAGCAGCCTGGTGGCGCGCGTCGTGATCGGGTTTCCGCTGGCGTGCTCCAGCCTCAACGACGACGCGGCAGACGCGATGTACAAGCATTTGCTGAAGACGCACGAAGCGATTCAAACGCTCGAGAACCCCGAGCACCGCAGCGCGTGGCTGGGCATGTTGCGTGTGCTGGTGCACCAAAACGGCTTGCACGGTTTGGTCGCGGGTCGCGCGGCGCGCGTGCTGCTCGAGGCGGGCGAACTCAGCAACGAGGACACCGCCAGGGAACTCGGTCTTGCGGCATCTCGAGCCAGCAGCCCCGATCTGGTCGCCGCGTGGGTGGACGGCTTCTTGCGCGACAGCGGCGCGATTCTGGTGCACGACGACGCGTTGTTCGCCGTGCTGGACGCGTGGATTGCGGGTTTGCAAGCGGACGACTTCCAAGCGATTCTGCCCTTGCTGCGGCGCACGTTCAGCACGTTTGAAAGCCCGGAGCGCCGCAACATCGGCGAGAAAGCCAAGGCGAGCGGGGGCGGTGTGACCAGGGTCTCGAGCGTGGGCGATGTGGACGCGGCTCGCGGGGAATTGGTCTTGCCGCTCGTGCGGCAGATGCTGGGGTTGACGTGAAGCTCGAGAGTGCCCGAAACCGTAGGGGCGAACGGCGTTCGCCCTGCACCGCGCAGACGCCCAGTTCAAACCTCGAGACGAACCCGGAGGCAGACCAATGACGCAATCCACGGACACAGAACGCCTGCGCCGCTGGCGCTTGCTGCTCGGCGGGCACAACAACGCGGACGGCACGGGCTGCGCGCTCTCCGAACAGGACTCGAGGTTGGACGCAACGCTCGCCGCGCTGTACGACGGCGCGGGCTTCGGGGACGGCAAAGGGGGCGGCAAGGGCGGCGGGAAACGCGGTGGGTTGGGCAAGAGCGCGCCGAACGTCGCGCGTTGGCTCGGGGATATCCGCGAGTTCTTCCCCAGCAGCGTCGTGCGCGTGATGCAAAAAGACGCGATGGAGCGCTTGAACCTGCAAAGCTTGCTGCTCGAGCCCGAAACCCTCGAGAGCATGGAACCCGACGTGGGCTTGGCGGTCAACCTGGTGGCGCTGAAAGACGTGATGCCGCAGAAAGCCAAGGCGACCGCGCGCATCGTCGTCAACCGCATCGTCGAGGAGTTGAAGCGCAAGCTCGAGAGTCCGATGCGCCAAGCGGTGATGGGCAGCCTCAACCGCGCGATTCGCAACCGCCGTCCGAAGCACGTGGAGATTGACTGGAACCGCACGATCCGCGCGAATTTGAAGCATTACCAGCAGAAACAGCGCACGATCATCCCGGAGCAACGCATCGGGTTTGGACGCAAGAAATCATCCCTGCGCGACATCGTGCTGTGCATTGACCAAAGTGGTTCGATGGGTCAAAGCGTCGTCTACAGCGGCGTGTTCGGCGCGGTGCTGGCTTCGTTGCCAGCGGTCAGCACGAAACTCGTGGTCTTCGACACGGCGGTCGTGGATTTGACCGCGCAACTCAGCGACCCCGTGGATTTGCTGTTCGGCGTGCAGCTTGGCGGCGGCACGGACATCAACCTCGCGCTGGGGTACTGCCAGGGCTTGATTCAACGCCCGGAGGAAACGATTCTGGTGCTGGTCTCGGACTTGTACGAGGGCGGCAACCAAAAGCAGATGCTCTCGAGGGCGCAGGCTTTGGTCGGCAGCGGCGTGCAGATGATTGCGCTCTTGGCGCTCGCGGACGACGGAGCGCCGAGTTACGACCACGGTGTTGCCTCGGTGTTCGCCAGCATGGGCGTGCCCAGTTTCGCGTGCACCCCGGACAAATTCCCGGATTTGATGGCGGCGGCGATCAACCGCTCTGACATCGCGCAGTGGGCGGCGGCGAACGACATCGCCGTGGCTCGAGGCGGGCAGGCGTAAAGGCTCGAGAGAGCGAGGGCGGGACGATGAACCAAGAACAACGGTACGAGGCTTTGAGTTGCTCACCGTCGGTTGGGAACGCAACGCCAACACGTTCGGCAGCGTGATTCACCTGAGCTTGTCCGGTGGAAAAATCTGGATTCATTACGATGGCACGGAGTACGGCGTGGCGAACGAACTCGTGGACTTGGGCGTGCCGAAGGAGAACATCGTGTTGGCGTTTCAAGCGCCGGGTGTGCGCGCCTCGAGCGGGTTCGCGCCGGGTTGATCGAGGCTCGAAGTCAGGAGGCGTGCGCGGCACGTCCGCTTTCAGCGCTGTCGCGGATCAGGTCCATCAACCGCGCGAAACGCAAACCGATTTCGGGCGGGCATGGGTTCTCCAATTTTCCCGCGCGGACGTTTAAGAATTGCGCCCACGGTCCACTCGAGGCTGCGTAGGACACGGGTTCAAACTCTCGAGCTCCAATGGTTTTGATTTCGAGGCGTTCACCCCAAATGCCGGTTCGGAGCACGCCCGCTGTGCCGAAGACGGTGATTTCTGAAGTGCACTGGATCGAATCGCCCGCGCCGGTTAAGGAGAACAGCACGCCGCTCGAGGTTCGCCCGCTCACCGTTGAGGCGATTTCCACGGGTGCACCGCGCGTCTCGAGGATCGCGGTGACGCTTGCCACGTCTTCGCCGAGCAGGTCTACGACGGTGTTGACCATGTGCGAACCCGTGTCGAAGAGGAAGCCACCGCCGGAGATCGCGGGGTCTTGCCGCCACGTGCCGGTCGTGACGAGTTTCCAGTTCTGGTGCACGAACGCGCTGACGGCGGTGACGCGTCCAATCGCGCCGTCGGCGATCAGGCGTTTGGCGGTCCACACGGCGGGCGAGAGGCTGCCGGGGAAGGCGACCATGACGAGGCGCGCGGTTTCGTCGCGCACGGAAATCAACTCGAGGGCTTCGGCGACGTTCAAGACCATCGGTTTCTCGAGGCACACGTCAAGTTCGGCGCGCAGGCAAGTCACGGTGTCGTGCAGGTGGTCGCGGTGCGGCGTGCAGACGAGCGCGGTGTCGGCAGTGGTCGTTCGCAGGCAATCCTCGAGCGTGTCGAAAAACGGTGCGGGCTCGAGGTCCTGGGCGGCAAAAACCGTGCGCGTTGCCGCTCGAGCAGCCTCGCTCGGTTCGACGATGCCGACGACGGTTGTGTGCCCTTCGCGCAGCATGGTGCGCAGGTGCTCGCGGGCCATGCCGCCGCTGCCAACGAGAATCACGCGGGTTGTCATCGTCCCTCGAGCCTACCGCGCATCGGGCAAGCGGTGGCTCGAGGCGGGCGTTCAATCCGAGTCCGGGTCGTCCTCGGGCGGCGGGCGTGTGGGGTCGTGGAACTGCGCGGCGGCGGCGACGAGCAGGCTGGGGTCGCGGCGGTAGGCGTCCAAGCGCTCGAGGCGCGTCGCGGTCCACTTGCGTCCGGTGCTCAACAACGCCGCGAGGGCGATGCGGCGCAGGTTCGGGCTGGGGTCGTCGCGCAAGTCGCGCTCGAGGGTACTGAGTTGCGCGCGGTCGGTGCGCTGCACGGTGCCCACGGTGGCGACGGCGCGCATCAGGCTCTCCGGGTGCAGTTGTCCCGCCGCCTCGAGTTGCTTCAACGCCGCCGCCGCCTCTGACCACGGCAGCCCTTCAAGGCTGAGCACGGCGCGCAGCGTGGCGGTGATGCCGTCGGGCTCAAGGGCGCGCAGCGTAGCGCGGGTCAAATCCTGTGCGCGTTCGCGCTGCCAGTGCAGGTGCGTGCCCAAGACTTCCAGCGTGATGCGCAGCGCGGGGCGGTTGGGGAGAATCGCGGTCACGGCGCTGGCGAAGCCAGCGCTGTCGCCGCTCGAGTACGTGGCGAACAGTGCACTCGCGGCGAGCCGGGTTTCGTCGGGGTAGGCGCTGTTCAGTCGCTCGAGCAACTTGGGCAGCAACGTGCGTTCGCGGTCGGTGATCGGCAGTGACTCCAAGCGCGACAGCGTTTCGGTGCGGACGCGCAGGTCGGGGTGCGCCAGCAACACGCCGAGCAGCGCGACGAGGCGGCTTTGCGCGTCGGGCGCGAGGGCTTGCGCGGGAATGCGGATCACGCCGTCGGCAATGGCAGGGTCGCTCGAGACAGCAGCTTCATTGAAGACCGTCCACGTGTCCGCACTCTCGAGGTGGTCCCACAGAGCGCGCAGCACAGAGACCCGCACGTCGCGGTGCAAGTTTTGTCGGGAACGCAGGAGGAGTTCCGTGCGCGCTTCGGGGGTGCGCAACTCTCCGATCAGGCGCACGACCTCTTTGGCGACGGTGACTTTCTCCAAAGGCATCTTTTGCAGCGTCTCGAGGGCACGGGCGGCGGGCATCTCGGTGAGCGCGCGGCGCAAGGCGTAGATGGCGATGCGGGCGCGGTCGTCGTTCATCGCCTCGAGCAGAAACGGCACGCCTTTGCCCTCCTCCAAGCGCGCGAGGGCACGCAGCGCAGTGTCGCGCAGCGCGGCGTGAATCATCTTGCCGCCTTGGGCAATCTCGGCGATGCGGTTGGGGCTGGCTTCGGGAATCGCGGCGAGTTGCTGCACGACGTTGAACAGCGACGGCATGTCGCGCTTGTCGCCCGTGATCGCCTCGAGCGTTTGGGCGAACAACAGTTGCTGCGCTGGCGTCCAACGGTGGAAGCCCTTGTACAGCGGCAGGATGCTGCGGGCGCGGTGTCCGTGCGCGAAGCGTCCGCGCAAGACCTTGCCGGGAATGAACGGCGTGAGCAGGTTTTGGTGGTGGCGGTGGACGTGGTACAGCACCGAATGGTCCAGAATCCAGCTTTCGTCTTTTTTGAGCAGCGCAGGCGCGAGCTTTGCGAAGCGCTGGCGCTGATAGCGGCGCAGCAACGCCAGCGCCTGCCCGGACGTGCCCGGATACGCGGCGCTCGAGACGAGTTGCTCGAGCAAGTTGGCAAACTTCTCCAGGGCGCGCAAGCGCGGTCCGAAGGCGCTCAGGGCTTGGACGATGAAGCCCTCGCGCTGCTGGGAGAACCACGAGCGCAGCACGGGCAAGAGCGCCCCCTCGAGGCGCTGGGCTGCCGCGTCGTCCATGCGCCAGCCCAAGCCGTACAGGTTGATCGAGCCGCGCTCTTTGACCAGGGTCGCCAGCCACTCCACCGCCCAAGCCGTATGGAACGGCAACAGCCGCCCGACGAGTGCCTGCGCGTGCGTCGCGGTCATGTACGAGAGATCAGCGGCGTCCAGCGCGTCGCGGATGACCTGCCCCAAGTCTTTGAGGTGCTCCGTCTGCCAGGTCGCCACCGGCAGCGCGGCGAGCCCCTCGAGCATGACCATCCGCACGGGGTCTTGCTCGTTTTTGCGTTGCAGCGCGAAGCGCAAAGCCTGCGCAGCACTGGCGCGGTCGAAGCGCACCGCACCGAGCAACGCGGCAGCGGCGAGTTGGCGCAGTTGCGGGTCGGGGTGCTTGATGAACGGCTCCAAGAACGCGTTGGCGTCAACCCACGAGAGCAGCGACGCATACGGCAAGCGCTGCGCGGGACGCGTGGCGAGCGCGGGCAAGGCGAGGTGGTGGCGCGCTTCGCGTTCGCGCAGGTCGGCGGGCAAGAAGCGCAACCACGCCAGCGGAATGGCTCCGTCTTTGTCGCGCCAGCCCGCAGCGAAGCGCGTGTACAGGTCGCGGCGGCGCGCGGGCGGCAGGCGACGCAGGGTGTAGGTCAAGTCGGTCAATGTGCCCGCGTGCCGCTCGAGCAACGCGTCCAATGTGTCGGCTTCCAAGCGATGCGCGCGGCGCTGCCAGTTGATGCGGGACCGATCTGCACTCTGCACCTCGAGCGCGGCGACGGCTTGCGGGCGGCACTCCGCGAGGGCTTGCGGGTTCAGTTGCCCGATAGCGGCGTGGCGCAACGCCAAGGGCAGCAGCGTCAACGCCGCGTCCGGCACGGCGTCCGCGAGCGCTGGCAGCACCGCGTTGAGTTGCCAGATCAAACGCGGCTCGAAACCACGGGCTGCCCCGAGCATGGCCTGCAAACGCTCGAGCACGGTGTTCGGGTGCGCGCGGGCAACGCGTTGCCAATCGTGAACGAAAGCCGCCTCCAGCAAAGCGATGTGGCGCTGCGCGCAAGCCTCGGACGCGAACGGCAAGAGCACGGTCTGCCAGCGCGGATCGCTGCTCGCCTCGAGCGCGGCGTCCACGGGGGCACTGGAGCGCCCTGCGCGCTTCCACAGGCTCAGCACCGCGCGCAGTTGGCGCTTGGGCAGCGTGGGCAGCAAGGTTTGAAATTGGGCGTCGCTCAGGGCGAGCGGCACGAGTTTGACGGCGACGCTGCGCACGACCGTTGCCGCGTCGCCCAGCCCGCGTAGAACAAGCGCGCTGTCGCGGCTGGTGAAACCCGTGTACATCGCCATCAAACGCGCGCTGACCGAACCAGCGTTCAACGTCTCGAGCAATGCCGCGCGTTCGGCGGCTTGCCGTCCGATCTCGAGCATACGTTGCACGCGCGCCGTGTGCGTCGGCGCGTCGCGCTCGAGTTGCGCCATCCATTGTTGCGCGGATTGGGTCATGGGCGCATTATGGCAACAGGGCTCGGAAAGTGTTCGAGAGACCTATGCTCGAGAAACGGTGCTCGAAGATTGTGCCCGTCCGCGCTGGGGTCAGCGTGTCGCTGTGAGGAACGCCGTTTGCCGCTCGAGTTCGCGCCGCAAATCCAGGAACGTGAACATCGTCTCAAGGGAATAATCATCGTCGGTTTGCTCGAAATCCAAGGCGTTGATCCACGCTTCGGAAATGGCATTCAACTCTGCTGGGTCGTGGCTGCGGCTCCACGCGAGGGCGGCGCTGACCATCTCGAGCACCGCGACTGCATGGGGGTCCAATTCGACGTAATCGTCCTCGTACTCCGCGCCTTCGGCAGGTCCAAGCGCCTCGAGTGTTCGCTCGAGTTCTCTGGTTCGCTCGAGACTGATTCCGCCGTGCACGGCAGCCTGCTCGAGTTCAGCGATGATCGTCTCGAGCCCTGCACGGTCGCCCGAGGTCAAGCCGTCCCAGAAGTCATCGGTCGCGCCAAACGCCTCCCGGTAACGGCGGAGGCACCACACCGCGAAGCGCAAGCCGTGCCTCGGCTCGAGGGTCGCGGTTCGTTCAGTGATGAACTGCTGATAGTCCTTGAACGACGCGACGCCTGAGGGGTCCATCACCAATCGAATCCCTTGGGGCGTAAGACCAGGCGTTCCAGGGCGCGGGCGACGCGGGTGTGCGGCAGCGCATTGTCGGACAGCGGGCGCACCAGGATCGGGTACGCGCCGACCAGATTTGCGCCCAGGACATCGCTAAAGACCTGATCGCCGATCATGGCGACCGTGTGCGGTTCCAGATGCATTTCCGCCATCGCGGTTTTGAACGCGTTCGGGAAGGGTTTCCCGGCGGTGTTGCCGCTGCCGACCGCGTGGACGCCGAGCACCGCGGCGAAATGCGCGATGCGCCCCGGCAAGGCGTTGCTGACCAAGCGCAATTGAATCCCCGCCTGTCCAAGTGTCTCGAGCCACGCGCGCAGGGCAGCAGGCTCACCGAGTTCACCGTGCGGCACCAGCGTGTTGTCAATGTCCAACATCAACCCGCGCAACCCGCGCGCCTGCATGAACGCGGGCGTGATGTCTTGGACGCGTTCCACGAGCGCTTTGGGCAAAAGCATGTGCACAGTTTACGCGCCGTCCACGATGCGACTGATGACGCTCCACATCCGCCCGGTGCGCCCATGGTCGCGGCGGTGCGAGAAAAAATTCGCGTCGGTGCTGCACCGACCGGACGACCAGATTTGCGCCTCTGGAACACCGCTTTCGGTGAGCAACCAACGGTTGGCGCGCTCCAAGTCCACGTGAAACTGCTCGATTCCACTGCGGCTGACCCCGCCCGCGGCGTTGAGGTAGGCTTCTTGCGGAAACCCAGCGGCGTTGAAGCGCGTCACCACGTCCACGCCGACGATGTACTGCGCGCCGCAGATGCCCGGTCCAATCGCGGCCTGCACGCGACGGGGGTCCGCCCCGAGTTCCTGCATGGCTTCCAAGGTGCGCGCCGCAATCCCCCCAGCGGTGCCGCGCCAACCGCAGTGCGTCGCGGCGATCACGCCCGCTTCGGGGTCTTCCAACAACACCGGGTAGCAATCGGCGGTTTCGACAACCAATGCGACGCCCTCGAGCTTCGTGACCAGCGCGTCGGCCATCGGCACGTGGTGGGGATCGCTGTCGCGCGTGACCACGGCGACCTCGCTGGAGTGCACTTGACGCAGGCGAGCCAGCCGCGTGCCCGCCAATCCCAATGCGCCGAGGGCGAGGGTCCGGTTTTCGCGGACGTGTTGGGGGTCGTCGCTGACGTTTTCTGACAGGTTCAACGCGTCGAACGGCGCGAGGCTGACGCCACCCACGCGGTCACTGAAGCCGTGTCGGGCACGCAGGTTCGGGGCGCTGAGCCACATGGCGCGCATTGTGACACGCGTAGAGCCTGGCGCTTGGTCTCGAGCCAGGTGCAGCTGTGTGTGAAATTTGCACGGTTGCGCGCGCCACTCTGCTAAAGTCGTGAAACTGTGATGAAAAGCGCGCAAATGCATGTTGGGGGGACGCGATGATGGAGCCGCAAATTTCGCCGTTGGCCAGACGCCTCGCGGAAGAGAACTCGATTGACTGGCGCGTGATTCAAGGCACCGGTCCAGACAGCCGCGTGATCGAACGCGACATCTTGACGTACCTGGCGCGAATCATGTCCGGCGAGATCGACCCGCCCGCGTTGCCCGACGCCAGCGAGCCGCCCCCGTCGAGCGTCAGCGTGCCCGATCTGGCCAGTGTCAACAACCTCGCTGCGGCGAGCGCGGGCATGGCCAAAGAGGGCATTGACCTGGGCAGCTTGCTCGGTCAGGCACCCGCCGCGCCGATGCCAGCTCCGGCACCCAGCCTGCCCCCCGCCCCCGAACCCGCATTCGTCGCACCCAGCGCCCCCATCGCCAGCACCCCCATCGCGGAGCCCGAACCGGAGTTTTCGCTCGAGGAGTTGCGCTTGAGTGAGCCGAGCGCACCGCCCGCGCCGAGCTTCGACTTCGCCGCGCCCACCACCCCTGAACCGCAGACGTACAACTTCGCCAGCAGCCCAGCCCTCGAGCTCGAGGCCCCCGAGCCCGCAGCGCCAGCGGTTGCCGCGCCGGTTGCGACGCCCGCAACCAGCGCCGAAGTGGAGTTTGACTTCGACCTGGACGACTTGGAAGAAGCGCCGCAAGCCGCCGCGCCCGAGACGGTTCACGAAGACATCGTGCACGAAGACATGGTGCACGAGGACATGGTGTTGACCGTGGACTCCAACGTGGAGCAGTCCGTGACCTTCGTGCCCGAACCCGCCGTCGCGCGTCCCAACGAGGATTTCGCGTTCGCCGACCCCTCGGGGGAACCGGTGCTCGAGATCGAAGAAGCCCCGCTGACCGCGAGCACGTTTGAACCCGCACCGGCTGCGTTCGTGGAACCCGTGGAGTCCGCGCCGTCGTTCGCCACCTTCGCTGAACCCACCCACGAGGAACCCGCCGCGTTCACGCTGCCTGAACCCACGCAACCTGAACCCGCGCAGCCGGTGGCGCTCGAGACCGTGCACGAAGAAGCCGTGCACGCCGAGCCTGTTCACGCCGAGACCGCCCACGCAGACCCCGCGCCGGTCGTTCCCGAAGCCCCCGTCGCGCCCGCGTTCGAGTTGGACGACGAGTTCGAGATGGACCTCGTGGACCCGGAACCCGCGCCCGTCGCGTACACGCAACCCAGCAGCTTCGAGACGCCGAGCTTCGAGGCTGTCGCCCCGGCACCCATCCCAGCCGTGGACCTCGAGCCCGAGGCGATAGAACCGGTGTTCGCCGCGCCACCCGCGCCAGAATCCGCGCCCGAGCCCGCCCCGGCGTTCGAGGCAACCCCGACATCCGCACCGCTCGAGCCCAGCTTCGTCGCGCCCGCCGCGGCGTTGGGCGTCGCCGCCCTCGCCGCCACGCACGAATCGCCTGTCACCCACGAAGAAGCCCCTGTTGCCTCGAGCCATGCAGCCTCGAACAGTGCTGCCTCGAGCCCAGCCTCCCCGAGCGCCGTCGCCCAAGGCTTCTACCAGGGCTTCGCCGTCCGCCGCCACTTCGACGCCGCACCGCTCCGGCAAATTCAACGCGAACTGTCCACCAGCCTCAACAACCGCGAGGTGCCCTTGGGCGTGTTCCTCGGCCGCGCCGCGCAACGCAACCTGCACAGCCTGGGCACCACCGACACGGTCACCCTGGCACGCATCGCCGACACGTTGGAACCCTTGAGCACCCCGAGCCTGCACCACAGCTTTTTGGAAGCCTTGCAGAGCGTCGCCCGCGCCACCCCAGCGGGCAGCGCGTACGGCTTGGTCGTCGTCGACAGCTCGCACCTCGGCGTGGACGACCTCGTGCTGCCCGGCGCGCAACCGGTGCTGACCCTGAACGTCAACGGCGAGTACGGGCACCTCTCCTTGGCGGGCGACTTGCCCGCGAGCAAAGCGGCGGAATTCCTGGTCCGCGTTGCTGCCGCGCTCGAGGTCCCGGTTAGCCTCGTCATCTGAACGGCATTCGTCCCTCGAGGGCTGCCTGTGGGCAGCCCTTTTTGCTGGTCAAACGCCGCGAACATGGGCGTGCGCCGAAAGCACAGCGCTTCCGGCACACGCCCTCGGGTCTAAGGCAGGTTGCAAAATGGTTGACCCAACGTCAACCATTTTCGAGCGTCGTGCCCATGCACGCCAGGTCATGCTGTGCCCATGATTGCCAGGTCATGCTGTGCCCATGATTGCCAGGCGTGACGCGAGTGGCAAAAAAGGCGGAGGGAAAAGAGGCTGGGAGCATTTTGCGGTGTTTGCAAAATGCGGACAACCGGAACGCACAACGCCCTAATGCGCTCGAGGGCGTGCAGGAGCGGTTGATCGTCCTTTGGGGTCACTTGTCGTTCGGCTGGCTTTGGCTTTGACAAGACCCGGAACGGGTGCTATATTCACACGGCATTTGAGCCGACGCGCGTTTCCACGTCGTCTCCAGCAGGGTTGCAGGCTCGCGTAGCTCAGGGGTAGAGCACTCCCTTGGTAAGGGAGAGGCCGTCGGTTCGAGACCGACCGCGAGCTCCACAGTCCACCCCGAAATGTGGTTGGAGCGCAGTCAAGGCAGGCAAGTTGTGCAAGTGTTGGAGCAGCGACGCGCCCGCCGAAGCGGGCTCGTTTAATGTCAGGACCAGGGTTTTTCAAACCCTCCAGGAGGCACCACCATGGCGAAGGGCACGTTCGAGCGCACGAAACCACACGTCAACGTCGGCACCATCGGACACGTCGACCACGGCAAAACCACCTTAACCGCCGCAATCACCTTCACGGCGGCAGCGGCTGACCCCACCA